>Ga0209709_10000029_pt1 | contig 122394 bp, 114 predicted proteins | sample ArcticOcean_MG_C_2_FD_187435 | JGI IMG/M metagenome (GOLD analysis project Ga0209709, IMG submission 187435) | Marine microbial communities from western Arctic Ocean - ArcticOcean_MG_CB4_136 (SPAdes) (version 2) | ecosystem: Environmental > Aquatic > Marine > Oceanic | place: Arctic Ocean...
GTCATTTAACTCAGCCCCAGATTATGAAACTAAAAATACATATGCAGTCAAACTAAATGTCGCTGCTGGATCTCTTTCTGCATCTCAAGATATAACAATTTCTATTTCTAATGTATCTGAACCAATAGTTTGGCAATTGACAGAACCTGAGTCGGTGGGGATGAGTTCAACTAAGCTATCCGATGCTTTTGATAAGGTACTAGCTGACGGTTCCTATACACAAGGTGCACTCGTAATTAAAGATAGCAAGCTTGTTTATGAGCGTTATAGGGGAATCGCAGCCAATGAAGAGAAAACATTAAAAGACAAGAATTGGGTGGGTTACAGCGACAATATCCAAAGTCGCTATGGTGCTAGAGATAAGAATAGTCTCGTCACTTCTTGGTCAACAGCAAAATCTTTTACCAGTATTATTACAGCTATAGCGATAGAGCAAGGTTATATCAATTCTTTGGAACAGAGTGCATCCGATTTTATAAGTGAATGGGCTAATGATAGTCGCAAGCAAATTACTATTCGCGATTTGCTGGATATGCACTCTGGACTAACAATGGCTTGTGCTAGCAATAGCGATGGCGAATGGGTCTTGGTTGGTAACTGTGAAACCGGGAGACGTGATAACGGTGTATTTTATTTCGATGATATGCTCACTGGATGCATAAATCGAGAAATGGCTCAAACTGGCGTTGATTATCCCTGGTTCAATGATTATGGCTCTGGTGAATTGTGGCAACCAGGTGATTATATTTATATGAATTGTGACACGATGGTTGTGGGTGAAATATTATTTCGAGCAACAGGGAAAAATATTGAAACGTATGCGGATCTTAATCTTTTTTCTAAGATTGGGATGGACGCTGAGTGGTGGCAGGATATAGATGGTAATTACCTTACTTTTTGTTGTATTGACGCTACTGTCAGAGATTTTGCAAAATTTGGCCAAGTAATTCTTAATAATGGAGTATTAGATGGCGAGCAAATTATTCCTAAGTCTTATATTGAGAAAATTAAAAATATACCCAATGAAGAAAAACCTGGTAATTGGAATGCAAGATATCCTAATAATAGTTATGCCTTAAATTTTTGGACTTTGGAACCGGGCACTACAGATAATGGCACAACTTTTCCAGCGGTAGATACCATCTTTCATACTTTGGGTTTTGATGATCAGATGATCATGATCGATTTTACCAATAATATGCTTGTACTTAGGTTTAGCCTTTATGAGCTTAGTTTGAATTATAACGCTGAAAGAAAGTATAAAGATAACGATCAGTATGCAACATCCAACTATATACTCTCATTGCCGGGAGGAATTGGTTTGGGTGGGATACAGAATTACAAGCCCTATGATTTTCTTTATGATGTGACACAATCAATCAATGTAGAGTGAAAGTATTTCTAATATGATCGGCCCGGGAGGACTCGAACCTCCGACCAATGGATGATGAGATCCCTAGATTGGCTTGGTAAACAACTTTAAGGGTTAACTAAATTTGCTGGGCATCAGGCATTACTTGCGTCCTATTTACTAATGGTAAAAGTAAAATATTTATTACCGAATAAACTAAAACGCTTATTGCAATCTGTGCGAGCGAAATTTCAAGGTAAGCGTAAACTCCAATCGATAAACATAAAGCCAGCCTTACTATCTCTAGTTTGATTCCTCCTTTTCCATCAAACCACATGGACGTACAATACATAGTAAATGTCATCATGCTTATTGTTATCCATAGCTGCAGGTAATTTAAGTAACCACTTTGGATGAAAACTAGAAAAATATAGGCTATGAATAAGTATTGAAACAGAGCATATATTTTATGCCGTTTACTAATTATAGGATCGTATTTTTTAAAAGTTTGGGCATTAAAATTATCTTTGTCTGCTTTTTCAGGAAGGCTTTCTGGGGTCCAACTTGTTCTGGCAAATGGAGCATAAAGCTTATCTTTCCAATCTTTTGATAGCCACATTTCTTTTATTATTTTTGAGTAAACGTGCAGATTAGCCCAAATTGGATTGAAGGTATTTAATGTGCTTCTAATCCCATAGATACATGCTTCGTTTTCATCTTCTACTTTATGAGTTCCAAACATCCTATCCCAAATAATAAAGACACCACCGTAATTTTTATCGATGTATTGATCGTTTTGAGCATGATGAACTCGATGATTCGAGGCAGTCACAAAATAATTTTCATACCAGCCAAGTTTTGGGATATGTTCACTGTGAACCCAAAATTGATAGATGAGATTTAATGACGCGACACTCACAAAAACATAAGAAGGAACGCCCATAAGAAATATTGGAATGTAAAAAATCCAACTGACAAATGCACCGGTGCTTGTTTGTCTTAAGGCAGTGCTAAGATTGTAATCCTCGCTTTGATGATGAGCTGCATGAGATGCCCAAAAAATTTGTCTTTCATGACTAATACGATGAAACCAATAGTAAAAAAAATCATAAATAATAAATGCAAAAATCCATGTAGCAGGAGATGTTGAATCCAATCTCCACAATGCATAGTGGTTTTCTGCTGAGTAAAAAACATATCCAGCTGCACCAATAATGATTAATTTATTTGCGGTACGAAGGGTCCCCATAAATAAATTACTAATAGCATCATTTAATCTATAGGTATTTTTCTTGATAGCTATTCCATAAACTAACTCCACTAGCAGGGCTAGCAAGAAAAAGGGAACAGCATAAGTAATGAGATCCATAATTTATTTTAATACATTTGGTTTAATTACGTTTTCCATTTCTTGATTCTGCCATATGGATTGGCATAAATAAAATTGAATTAATGGTGGGCCCGGGAGGACTCGAACCTCCGACCAATTGATTATGAGTCAACTGCTCTAACCAACTGAGCTACAGGCCCTTATTTGTTTTGAATAAAATATCAGCGGGAATGATACAGGTCAAAAGATGAAGTTTCAAAATTCTCTTTTTAATAGCTTTACATTTAACCAAATTACAGCACACAATTACAGAGTTATATTTTTTATTAAGCACTATAAGATGAGATGAAGCCCTATGAAACGAATTATAATTTTATTGATATTTGGTTTTGCTGTGTCTGTTAGTAGTTGTAATTCTCATAAAAATGAGGATATAACGAATATCATGGATAATTCAAAAGAAGCAGTAAGAGATATTATTGGTAATAACGCATTTCTTTATTATAAAAATTATGATGAGGCGACCGATTTTTATGAAAGAATAATGGGCTTTAAGAGTGTATTTGAGTTCGAGGGATTTGCGGTAATTTTTCAAACTACAGCCACTTCCTTTATCACTGTCGTCAATGATAATGGTCGAGGTATGCATACCTCGGATGAGCCAAAAACGATTGCTATTGCATTAATTACTGATCAATTAGATGCATGGTATGAGTATGCTTTATTACAGGGAATGGATATCAGAAATCCACCTAAACCTCTTGGTGATACTCCACATAATGGATTTTTGGTGACCGATCCAGGTGGCTATATCCTTGAGTTTGAGCATTTTGCACCACATGATGAAAATGTAAGGTTTATGCCATTACTGAATGCGAGTGAAACTATATTTTCAGAACCAGAATTAATGACAGAACGTCCTGTAGGGCTTGGATTCAAAGCGAGTATTTACTGGTTGTATCATAAAGATGCAAAGGCAGCTGCTGATTTTTACAGAGATGTAATGGATTTTGAAATGCTCGTTGAGCAACCTTTTTCTGATATCTATAGTTCCAGTCGAACTGGATATATTGGTTTGGTGCTTGATGGAGTTGGTATTCATAATGCCACACATGAGAAAGCTGTTAATGTTGGATTTATGACAAATGATGCTCAAGCATGGTTTGATTATCTTGAAAATCAGCCATCATTTGAATTGCGTACAAAAGAGTTATTTCACGAAGAAGATGGTAATGGAAATAATTTGATTGATATTGTGATTGGCTACGATCCTGATAATTATTTTATCGAGATTGATGAGTATTTAGATGTTGAATTTAATAAAGATATCCGAAACGTACTTGAAATGAGGTAATAGCTTGTTTGCATAATAAAATTGTCCTGTATCCCTAGTTATTTTTAGAATCGGGTATTCTACCTATCACCACAATATTGTCACCTTTGTTTACTGGTGGTGTTCCAAATAGAATAAGTAGCACGCCCGATGACGGAGCTACGATGGTTTCCAGTTCATTACCGTGATAATCAGTAATTATTCCAAGAGGCGAACCAGCACTAATGTAATCCCCAGTTTGTACTTTAGGATCGGTATAAAATATACCATCATGATTACTATAGACGCGAGTTCGATCATTAATCATTAGGGGGTTGATTGGTAATTCCGATTTGCCAGTAATCATTTCAAGTTCACGCATGATATTTAGCGCTCCATCTATAATAGGACTGATAAATCGATCATCGGTATGACCAAGTTCGCCTGATTCTATGTCTATGGATGGTATTCCCAAGGTCACAGCTTGGGCACTTGTGTAGATCGCATCATTGATTGAGTCATATGAACCTGGAAATTGCACGATGGTTTCTAATCCGAAGGCAACTGCAATCCTTTTTGATTCTTGAACTACTTCTTCACCACCAGCCTCTTTATAATACGCACTATAAGAAGGCCGCAGACTCTCGTTTCCGTCTCCAGAATGAATATCCACTAGATAGTCAGAACGCATTATTACTTCATGTTTGAGAATATAAGCAATGCGTTCGGTGATAGTCCCATTAATATTTCCAGGAAAAGAACGATTTAAATTTTTCAGATCATTTGGGCCAACATAAATGGTGCGGGCAGAAAAAGCTGGAATATTGGCTATATGCACAATAATTACTGTGCCATTTAATTGGGAAGGATCTATCAATTTGGCAAACTCTTGCATTGCAAGAATAGGGGAATATTCAGAACCATGAATACCGGCAATCAAAGACAGAACTGGGCCAGCATTAACACCATGATGCACGGTAATTGGAATAAATGACTCAATCTCATCATCACCTTTAGATACTTTCAGGGTGCCACGATGGGTTTCCCCGGAGGAGATAATGACATCTCCTATTTCAAAAAGATTATTATTTGAGGTTTGCTTTTCTTCTGCGGGAGTATTAGTTGAAATTACAAATAAATAGATGAATATGATTAAAGCTTTTTTCATAATTAGAACCTATAGGACTATTTTATTGTTATATTATAACAATAATTAATCTCAGTAATGTTAACTTTTGTCAGTTACCAAATACTCCATGGAATATCTCTGCCAGGGTAAGCGACACTTTTGAGGTTCCAGTATTTTTCTAGCCATTCTTTTGTTTGTTGAAGCAATTTCTCATCCAGCTCAATTCTACTGTCCTTTACCCATAGATAAACCTCGCAACTGTAATTTTTTTTTGAGGTAGGGTTGATATAAACGCAACCTATATAGTTATTTTTCTTTTCTCTATAGACAGAATACGCAAATGCTTTTTTCATCCTAAATTCAGACTCATGCCTTATTAGGTCTTTTGTATTCTCGTCGATAGTCATCTCTTTTGCTGGCCAACTATCATTAAGGCGGAATACTTGTCTTAGTCTTTCCTGACTTGACATGACAGCTTCATAATCAATTTTGGTTAGAGACGGTTCAAGGACAGTGAAATGAAAATCACTTGTTTCGTATTTTTCAGGAACAATGAAATTATTTGGCAGATTAATCTTGCCTTCTTTCAAAGAGCTTAATCCTCGAGTAAGAAGCTTTTGAGTTGGTCAGATCTAGTAGGATGACGTAATTTACGAAGTGCTTTTGCTTCAATTTGACGAATGCGTTCACGAGTCACATCGAACTGTTTACCAACCTCTTCGAGCGTATGATCTGTATTCATATCAATGCCAAATCGCATCCTTAGGACTTTTGCTTCTCTTGGAGTTAATCCTGCAAGTACTGAATGCGTACTTTCTTTTAACCCTTGACCTGTTGCAGAGTCTTGAGGTGAATGTATGGTGTTGTCTTCAATAAAGTCACCAAGATGAGAGTCTTCGTCGTCACCAATAGGCGTTTCAGTTGAGATGGGTTCTTTTGCAATCTTCAATACTTTTCGTACCTTGTCTTCAGGCATCTCCATTCTCTCTGCCAGTTCATCGGGTTGAGGTTCTCGACCCATTTCTTGAAGCATTTGTCTCGAAATACGATTAAGTTTATTGATGGTTTCGATCATATGCACAGGTATACGAATAGTTCGAGCCTGATCCGCAATCGATCGAGTGATAGCTTGACGAATCCACCAAGTGGCATACGTTGAAAATTTATACCCTCGTCTATACTCGAATTTATCTACTGCTTTCATTAAACCGATATTACCTTCTTGAATTAGATCAAGAAATTGCAAGCCACGATTAGTGTATTTCTTAGCAATTGATATAACTAGCCTGAGATTAGCTTCAACCATTTCTTTTTTAGCACGTCTGGCTTTTGCTTCACCCATTGTCATGCGTCGATTTATTTCCTTTATTTCAGGAATTAATAAATGAGTTTGATTTTCTATAGAAATTAATTTTCTTTGAGCGCGCAAAATATCGTTCTTTAATTTTGAAAGTGATGATGAGTGTTTTCTTTTGGCGCGAATATGCTTTTCAATCCACTCAAGATCGGTTTGACTTTTCTGAAAACTCGAAAGGAAATCTTTTCTTGGCATTCCTGATTTTACTACCGCCATCTGTTGTATATTTCGTTCCTGAGTTCTAATTACTGTTACGTCTTTTTTGAGTTCAGTGACAATAAGATCGGTAAGTTTTGGTGCTAGTTTTAACTCCATAACTTTATCGGACATATCTGAAGCAACAGCTATGGTTTTTTTATCTTGCGCGCCATTTTCTTCGAGTAATTTTTTATATTTATTGAAAAGACGATTAATTACTTTCATTCGAGCTTTAACTTCTTCCGGATCTGGCCCTGTGTCTATAATTTCTTCTTCATCATCTTCATCATCATCTGTCTGTTCTGATTTATTAACTGGCTTATTAATCTCATCAGGAGCATTTGGATCGATAAAATCAACAATAAAATCTTGCATTCTTGTATCACCATTTTGAACGGCAATATTGACCTCAACGAGTTTATTTAGAGCAGGTGGATATTTAATTGCCTGCATTTTGACTTGATTAAGACCATCCTCAATTCGCTTTGCAATTTCGATCTCGCCTTCACGGGTAAGTAATTCAACCGTACCCATTTCACGCATATACATTCTGACGGGATCTGTCGTTCTTCCGAATTCAGCATCTACACTAGCTAGAGCTTGTTCTGCTTCTTCAGCGGCATCATCATCGCTTGAGACAACCTCATCATTGAGCATCATTGTTTCACTGTCAGGTGCTTTTTCATAAACTGTAATACCCATAGCATTGATCATATTGACGATATCTTCAATTTGTTCAGGATCTACAATTTCATTAGGTAAATGATCGTTGACCTCACTATAGGTGAGAAAGCCTTTTTCTTTTCCTCTGGCAATAAGATCTTTTAGTTGCTGGGCTTGTTTGCTTACAATCGGCGCTACCTTTGCTTCTTCTTTAATTGAAGAAGCTTCTTCGATTTTTTTAGCTACTTTAGTTGCTTTAGTTGCTTTAGCTACTTTAGTTTTAACTGAAGCGGATTTCTTTGCTTTTTTGGTCAAGTTTTTGGTCCTGTAATTTATTGTTAGTGGTCACTAGATCAACCCCTAATTATATCATATTTTACATCATTTATAATAAAATTATCATGACTTTCTTGAGTTAATTAACTCATTTAATTCTTTTCTTTCATCACTCGAAAGATCTTCGTTACGTTGTTTATCAATTAAACTAGTTATCCTTGTTTTGATATAACTTTTATTTAACTGAATGAGGCAATCATTCATTTCGGCTTGAGCATTAAACTCATCGTTTTTTGGTAACTCTTTAGAAGCAAGCTGTCCAAGAAATTTACCTTCTGAATCATTACGCCAGAACTCAATTAAGCCAGCGGTATTGATGTCTGGTTTTTTCTGGATTGTTTGTATAAGTTTTCTAAGTATTTCGGTACCCGGCTCATTATTTTTTTCTATAAGATTGAGTTTCGCTTCACGACCTATAGATGGGTAGTTAAGAATCAATGTGATTGCTTTTTTTGTTATAGATGTCTTTTCTTTTTTGTTTTTTATGATTTTCTGATTAAATATTCTTTGCTTTTGCTCTGCAGCTATTTTGAGGCTTTTGTTTTTATGTTCAGTAATTAACGACGTTAGTTTTTTGGAGGATAAGCCCACGGATTGAGATAGTTTATCTATTATTAATTCTTTAAATATACCCTCAGGAATAACACTGATTAATGGCTTGGCTTGTTCGGCCAGTCTTGCTCTTCCATCAATAGATTTGATATCAATATCTTTTGTTAGCTTATCAATCAGGAAGTCTGATAAATCTTTCCCGTTATCGAGTTCTTTCTCAAAAATAGCTGCACTATTTTTTTTAATAAAAGTGTCTGGGTCATCATTTTCCGGAAGAAATACAAATTTTATCTGCCGCCCTTCACGAATATGCTTCAAAGCATTATTAAGCGCTCGCCATGCAGCATCTAGACCTGCTTGATCGCCATCAAAGCAAAAATAAATATAATCCGTAAGGCGAAATAAGCGATTAAAATGATCATCAGTAGTAGCTGTACCCATTGATGCAACAGCATAATCAATTCCATGTTGAGCTAAACTAATAACATCCATATAACCTTCTACTACAACCAGTCTTTCAATTTTTCTTAGAGCTTGTTGGCATTCATATAAGCCATAAAGTTCTCTGCCTTTATGAAAGAGAGGGGTTTCAGGCGAATTAAGATATTTTGGTTGATCTTGATTTAATATTCGTCCACCAAAGCCGATAAAGCGACCGCGATTATCACGAATAGGAAACATAATGCGCTCACGAAATCGATCGTAATGATTGTTATTGTCTTTAGGTATAACTAAGCCAAGGGTGGTTAATTTTTCGATTTCAGTTGATGATTTACCAAAACTATCCATAATATTTCGCCAGCCAGATGGCGCATATCCGACGTTAAAACGTTTTGCAATTTTACCCGTTATTCCTCTATTTTTAAGATATTCAATGGCAGGCTCATCATTTTTGAGTTCTAGTTGGTAGTGAGCTTGAATCCTCTCTAGTAAATCAAATAAATTATTATTTTTTTTGATTGGTTGTTGATTTTTCTCGTAGGGGATTTCAATTCCTAAATTTGAAGCTAAACTTTCAATGGCCTCAACAAAGCTAAGATGTTCGTAATTCATTAAGAAACCCACCGCTGTTCCGTGAGCCCCACAGCTGAAACAATGATAAAAACCTTTTACAGGACTGATGGTAAGTGATGGGTTACTGTCATCATGAAATGGGCATACTGATTTGAATTCTTTACCGGCTTTTTTTAGTTGAATTCGATTGCCCATGACTTCAACAATATCAACTCTTGCGATGAGGTCGTCGATAAAATGTTGTGGTATTAATCCGCTCATTTATACAGTCAATATAGGCTTTTCAGAAATATATTATATCATGAGCGATGTTGCTCAAGAATGCACGAGGATTGATAATTTTTTAATAAAACAATGCTCTAAACGAAAATAAAAATATTACTTTGAGAGTCTTGACCTAATATTCTGACTGACTAGAGACATATCAGCTCTACCATTTATTTTAATTTTGATGGCTGCCATTGCTTTGCCCATGTCTTTAATGTCTGTGGCGGCGATTTCTGATAGAACCTCATCTATTAAAAGCTCTATCTCTTGTTCATTTAACTGAGCGGGGAGGTAGTTTTCGAGAATATTAATTTCTGATAACTCAATATCAACTAGATCTTGCCTATTGCCAGCAGTAAATTGCTTGACTGAATCTCGCCTTTGTTTGACCATTTTATTAATAATTGCAAGAACCTGGCTATCGTCATCAATATTCTGACGAGTATCTATTTCTACTTGTTTTACAGATGAGATGATCAGGCGAATAACTTTAAGTCTTTCACGCTCACCAGAACGCATCGCATCTTTCATTTCTTCTCGGATGCGTTGTTTTAGTTTCATGATTGAAATGATATTTGCTTTGTCTTGCTTTTATTTAAAAGACAAGAGGAAGTTTTTGTTCTAATAAAGACGTTTTCTTTTTGTGACGTCCCTAGAGACTTTTTTTAGGTGTCTTTTTACAGCTGCTGCTTTCTTACGCTTTCGTTCCATAGTTGGTTTTTCGTAGAACTCACGCTTACGGAGCTCAGTAAGGATACCGGCTTTTTCACAAGCACGCTTAAACCGACGCATTGCTGAATCAAAATATTCATTTTCTTTAAGATTTACACTTGGCATTTATTGTTACTCGTTTATATTTTCAAATACAAATTAAGGCGTGCATCATATCGGTTACATCAGCACTTTGCAAAAATTAAATAATTACATTTTAGGCATCTTCACAGCTTTGCTTGATGTATTATTCCTCCTGATATGTATATTCTTGGAATTGAAACAAGTTGTGATGAGACAGCAGTAGCTCTTTTTGATACAAATAAGGGTCTGTTAGCCCACTCACTCAGAAGCCAAATTGCTTTGCATGCACCTTATGGTGGTGTTGTGCCTGAAATTGCCTCTCGAGATCATTTACGTTGTTTATTGCCATTAATAAAAAAAATTCTTGATGAGGCTAAAGTGATAAAACCTGATGTAATTGCTTATACAGCAGGACCAGGTTTAATCGGAGCTTTAATGGTTGGAGGCGGACTTGCTAATGGCTTGGCACTTGCTTGGCAGTGTAAAGTAATTCCTATCCATCACATGGAAGGTCATTTGTTGGCCCCTATGCTCGAAGAGGAAAAGCCTGAATATCCATTTTTGGCTTTATTAGTCTCTGGCGGTCATTCTTTGTTGGTGTCAGTAAAAGGTTTGGGAGATTATAAAGTATTAGGAACTACACTTGATGATGCAATTGGCGAAGCATTTGATAAAGTTGCTAAATTGCTCAATCTTTCTTATCCGGGTGGACCTGAGATAGCAAAAATTGCTGAGTATGGCGATTCTAATGCTTATTCATTTCCTAGACCAATGTTAAAAAAACCAGGTTTAAATTTTAGTTTCAGCGGGTTAAAAACTGCGGTTATGCTCGTTGTAAGGCAAGCCGAAAAAGATGGAACAATTGAGCAAAATAAGTCAGATATTGCAGCATCATTCCAAAAAGCCGCTATAGATACATTGATAGCACGTACTTTAAAGGCAGCTAAACTTCATAATTTTGACCGCATAGTAGTTGCTGGAGGCGTCGGTGCAAATATAATGCTTAGAAAGAATTTAAAGACCAGTTTTGAGGGAACTGTATTTTATCCTCGTCATGAATTTTGCACTGATAATGCTGCGATGATAGCTATTGCAGGAGCTTATCGAATTGCTGAAGCTCAAGAAATTGATGAAATTAAAGCAACTGCGAGATGGTCTCTAGAATCAATTAACACTTAATCCGTTTTAGAAAGGAAACATATGATGGATGCAATATTTTTAAATGAAATGAGAGTAGAGACCATAGTCGGTATTTGGGACTGGGAGAGAAAAACTAAGCAAATTGTATCAATTGATTTAGAGATGGGCGCTGATATAAAAAAAGCTGCTTTGACTGATAATATTGAAGACACTTTAAATTATAAAGGTGTTTCTAAGCGTATTCGTAAATTTGTTGAAGATTCAGATTTTCAATTAGTAGAGACTATGGCTGAAAAAATTGCTGAAATAATATTAGTAGAATTTAATGTTCCATGGGTAAAGGTCAGAGTCAATAAGCCGGGCGCCATAAGGGGTTCAAAAGATGTTGGTGTATTCATAACTCGAACTCAAGAGAGTTGATGCTTATGTCGCATATTTATTTGGGTATAGGAAGTAATGATAAACCAAAAGAAAATATTCGACTGGCAATTAAGGAGCTCAGAGGCTTTTTTGGTAAGATTCAAATATCACCTGTTTACAAAAATAAAGCAGTTGGATTTAAAGGTGAAGATTTTTTGAATCTAGTTGTAGCTTTTCATACCGAGTTAAGTGTTAAAGAGCTTATGAAAATTATCGAAAAAATTCATGCTTTATCGGGACGTAAAAGAACATCTGAGAAATTTTCCTCACGAACACTCGATATTGATTTGCTTTTATATGGCCAAGATATTTTAAATAATGGTGATTTAATAGTTCCACGCGAGGACATATTAAAATATAGTTTTGTCCTTAAACCCCTATCAGAAATGGCTCCTAACCTTATCCATCCTGAGACTAAGCAATCTATTATAAGTCATTGGAAATCGATGAGCAGTAAATCTGATGATCTTCAGTTGGTAGGTATTGAGCTTAATTAAGCTAGACGCTTCGACCACCATCAACAGCAATAATTTGGCCTGTTATATAGTTGGCCTGATTTACGAGGAATAAAACACAATCAGCAATATCTTGTGGAGAACCAGTTCGATTTAGAGGTATTTGCTCTAAGATACTTTTTTTAGCCTCTTCACTGATACCATCTTCGGGCCATAGTATGGCGCCCGGTGAGATTCCATTAACTCTTATCTCTGGAGCTAAGTCTTTTGCTAATGACCGAGTAAGCATTTTTAATCCAGCTTTAGCAGAACTGTAGGCTGGATGATTTTTTAAAGGGCTTCTAGTATGTACATCAATTAAATTGATTACTGATCCATGCGCTTTTTTTAAAGCACCTGATGCTGCTTGAGTTATGAATAATGGTCCTTTTAAGTTGGTTCCGATAAGGTTATTCCAGTGATTTTCCGTGATTGTTCCAATCGGAGTGGGATAGAAGCTAGATGCATTATTTATCAGAAGATCAATACGGCCACTCCAGCTAATAAAATCTTTCACTAAATTTTCTGCTTCATTTACAAGGGTAATATCTCCAGAAAAAATTGAGGCTGAGTTAGGTCTTAATTCATTTAGTTCAGCGCACAATGAAGTAGCTTCTGTTTTTGATGAGTTATAATGAATACCTACATCCATTCCAGAGGTATGTAGATTTTTGACAATGACCGCACCTATTCTTCTTGATGATCCGGTTATAAGCGCTGCCATTTTTCTTTCTTTATTCTTTAGGTGCATATGATTTTATTAACTTTATTATATTAGTGAGACACAAATCATAATAAATCAGTAAAATAAAAGACATCAAAATATCGAAGAATATGAAAATGAAGTTAGAAGCACTCAGTTCAAATGCCTTGCCAAAACCATCTGATAAGGACCTAGTGAAATCAAATCGTGTTTCACGGTTTATAGGTCAGCAAATTGAAAAGGCGGGAAATAGGATTTCATTTAGAGATTTTATGCAGCACGCTTTGTATGAAGAAGACTTAGGGTATTATGCAAGTAAAAAAGACATCATTGGTGTAAACGGAGATTTTATCACCGCACCTGAATATGGCGAAATATTTTCAAATTCAATAGCAAAGCAATGCGCAGTTATTATTAATGAAATAAAAGGAGCCACTATTTTAGAATACGGGGCTGGCACTGGAGCCCTGGCAGTGGGTATTTTAAAGAAATTAAGCGACATGGGCTGTATGCCAGAGCATTATTTTATAATAGAAATTTCTGTTAATTTAATTAATCACCAAAAAAGAAAATTAAAAGAAGAGGTTCCTGAATTAGCTTCAATTGTATCTTGGATTTCCTCAATGCCAAAAGAATTTTCTGGCATTGTTATCGCAAATGAAGTCGCAGATGCATTTCCTTTCGAAAGATTCGTAAGAGCTGATAATCAAGTGTTACAGGTTTGTATTGCAAAAAATAAAGAAAAATTTGAGTACGACTTAATTCCAGCCGATAAGAAATTATGTGACTATGTATTATCATTGGAAAAGATAATTGGCTATAAGTTAGATCATGGCTACCTTTCAGAGGTATCATTTGAGGCTCAAGATTGGGTTAAAGAGGTTGCATGTAAAATAAAATCAGGGGTATTTTTTATATTAGATTACGGTGCCTCTAGAAATGAATACTATGCTCCCAATAGAAACCAAGGCTGGACAAGGTGTCATTTTATGCATCATGCTCATAACGAGCCATTAATTTATCCAGGCATTCAAGATATTACAACTTGGGTCGATTTTTCAATTTTATCAGAAATTGCTTCTGATAATGATATGAAAATAAATGGCTTTTTGAATCAGTCACAATTTATAATTAATAGTGGTATTGAGGAGAGTTTTAATAACTTCGATCAATTAGAATTAACAGCTCAAATAGAGTTGTCACGACAAATTAAATTATTAACTTTGCCGAATCAAATGGGTGAAAATTTTAAATGTCTTGGCTTGTCAAAAAATTTTATTTTAAATAATAATTTATTTAAATCTAGAGATCGTGCATATGTGTTGTAATTATTATTTGATAGGGAAATTAGATCAATGACCTCTATACAAATAATTGTACTTGCCGTGGTGCAGGGGCTAACTGAATTTCTACCTGTCTCAAGTTCAGGGCACCTTGTTTTGGTGCCAAGGTTTCTTGGTTGGCAAGACCAGGGAATTATATTTGATATATCTGTTCACTTGGGCTCATTGATAGCCGTATGTATATATTTTAGGCAAGACTTAATTAAATTACTGTGGGGTGCCAGAGATTTAATTTTATTTAAATCAACAAATAAAAGCCCAAATTTACTTTCACTTATAATATTAAGCACTATTCCAGCAGCATTAATTGGTTTCATTAGCTCTGATTGGATTGAGGTATATCTTAGGAATCCGATGGTTATAGCTGCTACGTTGCCTTTTTATGGTGTATTGATGTGGGTTGCCGATAAAAAAGGCGACAAGAAGATAGCCATAGAAGATATTGGCTATCTACAAGCAATTATTATTGGTTTTGCTCAAGTATTAGCGTTAATTCCTGGTACTTCAAGATCTGGAGTAACGATGACAGCAGCTTTATTTCTGGGAATGAAACGAATAGATGCCGCAAAGTTTTCTTTTTTATTGTCTATTCCAGTCATCATGCTCGCAGCTGGTTATAAACTATTGATTATATTTTTAGATAACATAACTGTGGCATGGAATGAATTATTTTTTGGAATGACTATTTCATTGATTATTGCTTATTTGAGCATTGGTTTTTTCATGAAGGTTATTCAGAAAATTGGTTTAATGCCTTTTGCAATATATAGAATTCTACTTTCTATTTTAATTATCTGGGTATTTTTTTAGCGATCTGAGAATTTATAATATCGATCTTTTTCTGATGTATTATTTTCTTTATTTTCTGCCCATCTGTCTCCTCACCAACGACTTTTCTTATTTGAATTGCGTCACATGATTCAGATATTTGTTTTATAAGTAGGGATTTTTCCCCTGACTCTTTTCCAGATCGTGAATTATTTTTTTCGATAATTTCAAATATTTTTAGGAGTTTTCTGAAGCGTTCGTTACGTCGAAATGCGTCTGTTTTATTAAGGAATGTGAGAATTTTTTCTGCATTAATATGAAGAAGATCCTTGTAATATTCATAGTGAATTATTAGGTCAGCTAATTCTGTGAAGGAATTCGGTAGAGGTAACCTCTCAGCTAGATTCCGGATAATATTACGATGATCTTTCTGAATATAATTTGGGTCGCATAAATCATAATCCGCGAATAACATCACAGCAAAATGCACCTCGGCTTGATTTGTAATTTGAGCAGATAGTTTCAAGGCATCATAATTGATGACCATTTTCGGGTAGATTTTAGAAAATGCATTGCATTCTTCTAGAACTTGAAAATAGATATATGAGTTTGGACTGTTTAGTACCTCTTCGGTTTCTTTCCAGATGCGATCTGGTGCAAGTTCGTCAATTTCCTTGTTTTCTACCATAGATGCCATAAAGCGCATGGTGCTTTTAGCTACTTTAAAACCAAGTTGATGATATCTTGCGGCAAATTTTGCTGTTCTTAAAACCCTCACTGGATCCTCTTTAAATGCAGTGGATACGTGCCGAAGGACTTTATTTTTAATGTCCGACAATCCATCATATGGATCTATTAAGGATCCATGCTCATCTTTTGCCATGGCGTTAATTGTCAAATCTCTACGTTGTAGATCTTCTTCAAGAGAGATATCTTTTGATGTATTGAATTTAAAGCCGTGATAGCCAGGTTGAGTTTTTTTCTCTATTCTTGCAAGTGCATATTCTTCTTTAGTTTTTGGGTGTAAGAAGACTGGAAAACTCTTGCCAACTGACTTAAAGCCCATCGAGATTAGTTCAGAGGCAGATGAACCTACAACGCACCAATCTCTTTCCTTTATTGGCAATCTTAATTTTTCGTCTCTTACAGCTCCACCGACGAGATATATTTTCATTATTGAATTCTAAGAATTAATGTTCGGTTGTCTCTTTCAAACATTAGATAAAGAATGCTATTTTGTTCTGCAATTTTTTTAAGTTGCTGGATGTTCTCTACTTTCAGTCTATTGACTGCAATGATTAAATCTCCTTTTTGAAGGCCTCTTTGTGCCGCTGCTGAATCAGGTTCGATTTCTGTTATTTCGATGCCTGATTTATTTAATGACGATGAGAATTGCGCTCCATTTAAACCAGGATGGATGTCTGAACCCAGCTGATTGTTTATTATTTGTTGACCAAGAATTGCTTCTGTTTGCAGTACATCTGAACCCCTTATGAATTCGATAATCACGCTTTCACCTGACCCCTTAAGACCAATCGCATTAGCTAGTTCCCGACTGCTTGTTATCTTCTCGTTATCTACTTTAATAATAATATCTTCTACTTTTAATTCTGCTTTTTCTGCAGCTGAACCAGGCTCAATAGCTGAAATTAATGCACCACTTTCAGTATTTACTCCAAGTATTTCAGCGCTTTCTTTATCGATTGTTTGAATAGATACACCGAGTAAACCTCTTCTAACTTCTCCAAAATCTAATATTTGACTCATTATTGATTGTGCAATTTCTGAAGGCACGGCAAAACCGATGCCAACATTTCCTCCAGATCGACTAATAATGGCTGAGTTAATACCGACTAGCTCTCCTTTCATATTAACGAGTGCGCCGCCCGAATTACCTGGATTGATAGAAGCATCTGTTTGTATAAAATCCTCATAACCACTTCTACTTATGCCTGTTCTGCCGAGCGCACTTACAATTCCTGATGTTACTGTATTACCTAAACCAAAGGGATTTCCGATTGCAATTACAAAATCACCGACTTCAACGTTATCTGAATTACCGATAACGATATCCGTGAGCTCATCTGCCTCTACTTTGAGAAGGGCTATGTCTGTTGCTGGGTCGGACCCGATAATTTCAGCATCCAACGTATCCCCATTGATTAGAGATATTTGTATTTTGTCGGCCCCTGAAACCACATGATGATTAGTTAAAATATAGCCGTTTTTTGCATCTACAATTACACCTGAGCCTGCACTTTGGACTTCTCTTTGGTTGTTTGGTGTATTTGGAGTACCGAAAAAACGTCGAAACATTTCGTCATCATAGGGTGAGCGAGTTTGAACGGTTTGACTTACCCTGATATTTACAACTGCAGGTGCCACTTCCTTAACTAAAGGCGCAAGGCTAGTAATAATTTGTCCTGCATCATTTTTAGGTAGAGCAGCAAAGTTTAAAGATGTGATTAGACACAAAATTAAAATTTGTGAGAATTTATGACAACTACGCATCTTTTTTCCTTTCATTGTTTGATTGTCTTAATTTATTAAATATATAGTAAATTTATATAAAAATAATTAATGTTTTTAATAATATCGTAAATTTTTGTTTCAGCAACATAACAGTATGTCTTTTTTCTTGGAATTCAAGAGTCATATGGCTTTCCAGTAACTCTATTATAAATTACAATAATTTAATGATTATTTAAGTTTTTATGAACACTATATATTGATATTTAAATCATTTTTTTTAAATATTTTTCAATAAAAATTTTACTATAAAATTTAATAACTTATTTTTTTATAAATTATTAAGTTATTGTTTTTATTGATAATTTTAAAATTTAAATTTATTGAAATATCTCTTTATAGAGTTGCTTTGAAGTAAAAGTTGAGTTAAGTTACACACAACATCTTGTGTTTTATGTTTATTCAGAAAAAGATGAGAATGGCGACTAGAAAATTTAAATTCATTGCTTTATTTTAGGATATTTAATCAATATGGGATCTGCAGCAAACAATAGTATAGCTCCAAGCACATCATCAATAGTAGAACTTCAATCAACCTCGTTGGATATTTGGAAAACAAAATATCAGTTAACAGCAAAAGATGGTTCTAAAGTAGATAAAAATATTGATGACACATACATTCGTCTAGCTCGTGCACTCTCTGATGTCGAAGCTGAGCCAAACCGTGAAAAGTATTTTGATGAATTTTTATGGGCACTTCGCAGTGGAGCAATACCAGCTGGGCGGATTGTTTCTAATGCTGGTGCTGATAAGCATAAACCTGCGACCTCTACCATCAATTGTACTGTCTCTGGAACTGTATCTGATTCTATGGATAATATTTTAGATAAAGTGCATGAGGCAGGTCTAACGTTAAAAGCGGGCTGTGGTATTGGTTATGAATTTTCAACACTTCGTCCCAAAGGTGCTTATGTATCTGGTGCTGGTGCCTATACGTCGGGACCTCTATCTTTCATGGATATATATGACAAAATGTGTTTTACCGTTTCCTCAGCCGGCGGAAGGCGGGGCGCCCAAATGGGAACATTTGACATAAGCCATCCTGATATTGTTGAATTTATTCGTGCTAAGCGTGAAGACGGTAGATTAAGACAGTTCAATCTTTCTTTACTGATAACTGAAGAATTTATGGAGGCGGTTAAGAATAATGAAGATTGGAACCTTGCTTTTCCTATCACTCAAAAAGAACTAGATGAAGATGGTTTAGATATTAATGATGATGCGTTATTTATTTGGCGTGAATGGCCAGAACTAAATAAGTACATCGTTAATGAAGTGGGGCATGTTGCTTGTAAGATATTCAAGAAAATGCCGGCTCATCGAGTTTGGGATATTATAATGTCTTCAACTTATGATTTTGCAGAACCGGGATTTGTGCTTATAGATAAAGTCAACCAAATGAACAATAACTGGTTTGATGAAAATATAAGAGCAACAAACCCTTGTGGCGAACAACCATTACCTCCATATGGCTCTTGTCTTCTTGGATCTGTAAATCTAACGAAATTTATAATTAATCCTTTTACAGAAGAGGCTGTATTTGACTGGAAGGAATTTAAGAAGGTAGTTAAATTATTCACTAGAATGCTCGATAACGTAGTCGAGATAAATGGGTTACCACTGTCTAAACAGCGTGATGAGATTAATAGAAAGCGACGCCATGGTATGGGTTTTCTTGGCTTAGGCTCAACCATCACTATGCTGTGTATGAAGTATGGAGATTCAAATTCTGTTGATTTTACAAAAGAAGTATCAAAACAATTAGCTATAGCAGGTTGGGAGGCATCTTTAGATTTAGCTCAAGAAAAAGGCCCAGCACCGATAATGAACGAAGATTTTCTGGTTACGCAAGAGATGCTCTCCAAGAGGCCTGAAATGGTTGATGATGGATACAAGATTGGCGATGAAATCAAAGGTCGTATTTTACATAGCCGTTATAGTAATTACATGAAACGAGTTGCAGAAATTGAGCCAGAGCTTGTAGAAAAACTAGCAACTATCGGGTCACGTTTTACTCACCATAGCTCAATTGCACCTACAGGAACCATTGCATTATCTCTTGCTAATAATGCGAGTAATGGAATTGAACCAAGCTTTGCGCATCATTATTTTCGGAATGTGATCCGTGAAGGTAAAAAGACAAAAGAAAAAGTTGATGTTTTCTCATTTGAATTATTGGCTTATAGAGAGTTTATTAATAAAAATGCAATGCCTTTTACGGATGATAAGAATGACAAGAATAAACTTCCAGATTATTTCTTAACTGCTGATAATATCACCCCAAAAGAACATGTTGATATACAGGCAGCTGCTCAGTATTGGATTGATTCTTCGATATCAAAAACGGCAAATGTGCCAACGGATTATCCGTATGAAGATTTCAAAGATATTTATTTATATGCTTATGAGCAAGGTTTAAAGGGTTGTACAACTTTTCGTTTTAATCCAGAGGCTTTTCAAGGTGTTCTTGTTAAAGAAGAGGATCTTAAAAATACCTCATATATCTTTAATTTAGAGGATGGAAGCGAGATTGAGCTCAAGGGCGATGAAGATATTGAATATGATGGAGAAATTCATTCAGCCGCAAATTTATTTGATGCCTTAAAAGAAGGCTATTACGGTAAATTTTAATTTCAAGAGAATGGTTGTTATACCTTTTATAAAAGGAAAGAAATAGTTAAATGAAGAAAATTGATAAAAAAATTGTTGGTTATTCAGTTAAGGATGTCTCAAAAAAAGATAAGACTGAATTAAAAGAAAAAGAGAATTCAGCACCATTGAATGAAAGTGCAGATGTAATTCGTATGCACGAGAAACTTGAACGACCAGAAATGCTTATAGGTTCTACGTATAAAGTTAAAACTCCAATTTCTGATCATGCGATGTACGTAACAATTAATGACATAATTCTTAACCAAGATACTGAACATGAAAAAAGAAGACCTTTTGAGATTTTTATAAACTCAAAAAACTTAGATCATTATCAGTGGATTGTTGCACTTACACGAATTATTTCAGCTGTATTTAGGAAAGGCGGTGATGTTACATTCTTGGTCGATGAGCTTAAGGCAGTCTTTGATCCAAGGGGCGGCTATTGGCAAACAGGTGGTAAATATATGCCTTCTATCATTGCCGAGCTTGGCTATATAGTTGAAAAGCATTTGATTTCAATTGGCTTACTTAAAAAATTTGAGCTTGATGATCATCAAAAAGAATTAATTAAACAAAAACGCGAAGAATTCGAAGCTTCAAAGAAGCAGCAGGATGCATTTTCTGAAAATGAATATCCTGAGGGCGCTCAATTATGTGTCAAATGTAATGATACGGCCGTCATATTGATGGACGGATGTATGACCTGTCTTGCTTGCGGCGACTCTAAATGCGGTTAATAATTCTAAAACCCTTTCTATGATAAGAGCTATCAAAGATTTTCTAATAAGCACTCAGTGACCTTATCGGGTTATTTATCCTTTATCTTGTAGTAAGATAGGAAAATGCTGAATATTCCTGATTTTTCAAAAACTAAAATTTTTGTTATGGGTGATGTAATGCTCGATCGTTATCTATTTGGTTTAACTGATCGTGTTTCTCCTGAGGCTCCTGTTCCGGTTGTCCGTATTACTGAGACAGATGATCGTCCTGGAGGGGCTGCTAATGTGGCTATAAACCTCAGCAAAGTTGGTATACAGACAAGTTTATTTGGTGTTGTAGGTCAAGATGCAGAAGGAGCATTACTGGAAAATTTGCTAATTTCTGAAAATATTGAATGTAATTTAATAAAGATTGAAAATCTAAACACTACAATAAAGACAAGAATACAAAGTCGTGGCCAACAATTAATTCGATTTGATCGAGATTCTTCTTTGGAAAGAGGTCGGTCTTTTAAAGAAGAAGTTGAGAAAAACCTTCTGGATATAGATGCAATTATTATCTCAGATTACGCAAAAGGTGTAACTTCAGATATTGCTGAAATAATTAATATATGCAATGCCAATGATGTTCTTACGCTGGTTGATCCAAAAGGATTGGATTTTAAGAAATATACAGGAGTAGATATTTTAACCCCCAATCAAAATGAGTTTGAAGCTGTTGCTGGAACATGTGACTCAGATAATCGTTTGGTTGAAAAAGCTTTAGAAATGATAAGAGATTTAAAATTAAAGGCACTTTTAATCACTCGAAGTAATAAGGGTATGTTATTGGTAAGAAGCAATGGCGAGCATCATTTTTTAGACACTGAGGCTCGTGATGTATTTGATGTGACAGGCGCTGGAGACACGGTTATTGCAATATTTGCGGCTGCCATTGCTAGTGGAGCTGACATTCTGAGCGCTGCAAAAATAGCAAATCTAGCAGCTGGTGTTGTGGTTGGAAAAATTGGCGTTGCTTACATCGATCAAATGGAATTACAAAGCCAAATATCAAAGTCCTCTAAAGACAATCAAGGAATTCAATCATTATCTCAGCTCCAGGATTTAGTTAATTTTAGTCGTCGTAACTCAGAGAAAGTCGTTATGACCAATGGTTGCTTTGATATATTGCATGCTGGTCATATTGCCTATTTGGAAGAAGCAAAAAATTTGGGTGATAAGTTAATTGTAGCTGTAAATGATGATAATTCAGTGAAACAATTAAAAGGATCTATGCGGCCCATTAATTCATTAAATGACAGAATGATGGTAATTAGCGGATTAGCATGTGTGGATTGGGTTATTTCATTTTCTGAAGAAACACCACTTAGTTTGATAAAAAATATCAAGCCCGATGTACTAGTTAAGGGTGGAGATTACAGTATAGATGGCGTTGTTGGTGGTGAGGAAGTGATCCAAAACGGAGGCGAAGTTAAGGTATTGAGCTTTAAAAAAGGATTCTCAACCAGTGCGATTATTAAAAAACTTCAAACATAAATTTAAATTCAAAATATTATAATTTTGAATTAATTATATTTCTAACAGGAAAAGCGTTGATACGTTTTATTTATGCATTAGCAACTTATATTCTCTTACCCATAGCAATATTTTTTTGGGTAACAAAAGGTATTCTCAATAAAACATATTGGGATCGAATTGGGCAGCGATTTGGTTGGGGTTATCCAGTATTAGATTCAGAGAGTATTTGGATTCACGCTGTTTCAGTGGGTGAAGTTCAGGCTACAATTCCATTAGTTAGCGCATTAAAAAATCGCTTTCCTGAGAGAAAAATTGTCATTACGACTGTTACACCGACTGGCTCTGATCAAGTTAAAAAAATATATAAAGACCAGGTCACCCATTGTTATATTCCCTTTGAAACCTCTTTCTCAGTAAGAAATTTTTTTAATGCTCTTAAGCCCTCTATTGCACTGATAATGGAGACTGAAATATGGCCAAATTTGTATGGAGAATGCGGGCAAAGAGGTATAATTTTAGTTCTTGTGAGTGCAAAAATCTCCGCCAAGTCATTAAAAAGTTATAAACGTTTATTGCCATTATTTCGCGAAACACTATCTCATGGAATTTTAATTGCTGCACAGACTTTAATTGATGCAGAAAGATTCGTTTCATTAGGTGCCGATAAGGATAAAACATGGGTAATGGGAAATATAAAATTTGATTTTAATTCACCACTTGATACAGAAACTCGAGGAATTAATTTTAGGTATGATCATTTTCAAGATAGGCCTGTGTGGATTGCTGCCAGCACTCACCAGGGCGAAGAAAAAATTATTTTGAATGCACATAAAGAAATATTGAGTACAGTAAAAAATATGTTACTGATACTGGTTCCAAGACATCCAGAAAGATTCTTAAAGGTTGAACAAATACTAAAAAAAGATCATTGGAACTATGTTTCTAGAACAAGTGATAAAATCGTCACGAAATCTTGCGAGGTTTTTTTGGGGGATACGATGGGAGAATTACTTCTGTTTTATGCTACAAGTGACATTGCTTTCGTTGGCGGAAGCTTAATTCCAATTGGTGGGCATAATCTTCTTGAACCTGCCTCACTAGGATTACCAGTTTTAACTGGAATGCACATGTTTGAGCAGCGGGATATGGTAGATCTATTTATAAAGGAAGATGCTGCTATTTTTGTGAAAAATGAATTGGAATTAGCCAATAAAATAATTTTTTATCATGATAATAAAGATAAGCGTGATGCCATTGGTGATAAAGTAAAAAAAATTGTACTTAAGAATGGAGGTGCTTTAAGTAGTCTGATGAGACGTCTGGACTTACTTCTGAGGGATGAGGCTAATTAAGTTTTTACTATTTAGATTGATTGATTATTTCTTCTGGCGGAGCTCGTTCTTTTAGCCAAGCATCAATTTCTTCTATATCTTGAACTCTAAGTGTTCCTGCAGCTTTCTTGAGTCGAAATACATTAGCAATATAATCATAGCGACTTTTTGCATAATTTTGATTGGCTGCCTCAAGTGCAAATTGGGAATTCAGAACATCGACAATTGTCCTTGTACCTACCTCGAATCCTGCTTGTGTGGCTTCAAGTGCTGTTTTACTGGATTTCACCGCCTGACCTAAGGCTTTTACTCGGCTAATCTCTGAGGTTACACCTAGATAGGTGTCTCTTGTTTCTCTTTCGGTCTCCCTTGCGATGCGTTGTAATTTTTCTCTACTAGCCCTATGTAAATAAACGGCTTCTTGCACTTTGGATGAAGTTTTTCCGCCTGAATATATTGGTATAGATATCTGAAGAGTAATGGAGTCACTTTGATTGCTTGTCGAAAGATTTGGAAAATTGATGGAGTTTCTTATTTGATCCTCAATGTCACTATCTTGGGCGCCTATGTTTGCAACTAAGTTTAGAGACGGGTAGTGCCCGGTTCTTTGAAAGGAAATTTCATGCCTGGCAATTTCTTCATCGAAGCGACTAGAGATTAATCTGAGGTTTTGTTGCATGGCTAAAGCGATCCACTCATCTTCAATTTCTGGATTAGGTGATGCTAGAGGTAGAGTGTCATCTGGCGCATTCAGTTTGGGAAGATAGGCGCCTGTAATTTCTCTTAGTAATTCTCGTGCATTAGCTAAGGATCGCTTTGTATTTATTTCACTGGCAACAATTTGGTCATATGCTGCTTGTGATTCTTGCACAGCAGTTATTGCGATTAAACCGACTTCAAATCGTTGTTTTGCTTGTTCTAACTGACGCGCAATAGATAATTTATTACTATTGACGGACACCAAATTATCTTCTGCTGCAAGTACATCTAAATATCTTGTTACAACTCTAATAATCAGATCTTGCTGTTGTATTTCGTAATCTATTTCAGCTTTTGCCGAGCGTTTTCCGGCTTGTTTGAGTCCAACCCACCTATCCCACTGAAATAGTGTTTGTGTTAATTGAAGCTGCCAACCAGTGCCGATATTTTTTGATTGCGAGTTGACTGATGCAATACTTCCGGCGGCACCTGCTTCTACGGATGAGCCATCAAAATTATTAATTGAGTAACGACTTCCAACACTCAGCTCTGGTAAAAGCCAACTTCTTGCTTGTGTTTCACCTTCTAATGCTGCTAGTCGCCTAGACTCTGCTTCATGAATCATTGGGTCACTTTGTAATGCTCTTTGGTAAACCTCAAGAAGTGACGCCGAATAAGATACTTCCATTATCAGAAATGAGAGCAAGGCTGCTATTGTAATTTTTAATGAAATATTAATTTTCATATTAATCTGAGTTTAGTTGATCTTTAGTCATTTAAGAATTTATACAGTGTTTTTTTTGTATCTTCATGTTTCATGGGGCAATTTTCGAGGACAGATTGATCGAGATTTTCAGCCCATTCATGAATACCACCTTCGATATTAGCAACATTGTGAAACGAATTTTCAAGCAGTATATCCGCAACTTTTGCACTACGAATGCCACTATGACAAATAACAGCAATTGAGTGATTTTTGTCTATTTCATTCATTCTCACATTTATCTCATTTATTGGTATATTTAAAGAGCCAGAAATATTAGCAATTTCAATTTCCCAAGGTTCTCTAACATCCAACAATTGCCAGTTCATGTCTTTATTTTTTAACTCAAGATATTCTTGTGGCGATAATTTTTTATACAATGTTGTTCCTAGTTTTCTCTATTGTAGATAATTGCTTATCTTATCAGAATAATAATAATTAATTTTTTTTAGGCTTATATATTTTGACAAGATAAGTAAAGATATCAAGATTAGTAGTGAATTTTTCTATCTTATCGTGCAATAAAAAACCGCCTATTCCTAGGCGGTTTTAATGTATTAAAATATTATTATTTTATGCCATCAATGGAACGATAAGCAATGCAACAATATTAATTATTTTAATAAGCGGATTGATGGCCGGTCCAGCAGTATCTTTGTATGGATCACCTACTGTATCGCCGGTCACAGCTGCTTTATGAGCATCTGATCCTTTTCCTCCACAGTTACCATCTTCGATATATTTTTTCGCATTATCCCAAGCCCCACCACCGGTAGTCATTGAAATTGCCAAAAATAAACCAGTAATGATGGTTCCAAGCAGAACACCACCAAGTGCTTTTGGACCTAAAATTAATCCCACTGCAACTGGCACCAGGATTGGTAGCAATGATGGCACTATCATTTCCTTAATTGCAGCTTTCGTTAGGATGTCAACAGCACGACTGTAATCTGGTTTTCCACTTCCATCCATTATTCCAGGGATTTCTTTGAACTGTCTTCTGACTTCCGTTACAACTTCACTTGCTGCTCTGCCAACGGCTTCCATAGCCATTGAGCCAAAAAGAAATGGAACTAAACCACCTAAGAATAATCCAATGATGACAAGATGATCAGATAAGTCAAAGTCAACTGAGATACCTGCCACTTCTAAGGCGTTGGTATAATCAGCGAACAATACGAGTGCAGCTAGTCCAGCAGAGCCAATTGCATATCCTTTGGTAACTGCTTTTGTGGTATTACCAACAGCATCAAGTTGATCGGTTATTGTTCTAACTTCCGATGGTAATTCAGACATTTCAGCTATACCGCCCGCGTTATCAGTAATCGGACCGAAAGCATCAAGTGCAACTATTACGCCAGTCATTGAAAGCATTGATGTAGCTGCAATGGCAATATTATAAAGTCCCGCCATTGAATCACCCTCAGGTGCTAATTCAAAAGCGCCCCATATACTTGCACAAACAGCAAGTACTGGCAGTGCAGTGGCTTTCATTGAAATGCCCAGGCCAGCAATAATATTTGTGGCATCACCAGTTTGAGATGCCTCAGCAATCGTCTTAACTGGCGCATATTCTGTGCTGGTGTAATACTCGGTAATGATGACCATTGCTGCAGTTAGAGCAAGACCAATAAGAGCTGAGCCGTATATTCCAGAAGCGTTTCCTGTTGCCATCATCATCATGTTGGTGACAGGATAAAATACAATTGCTGCGAGCGCTGCCGAAACTATCATACCTTTATAAAGAGCACCCATTACCTTACCGCCATCTGAAGTACTTACAAAGAATGTCCCAATGATGGAAGCAACAATAGATACAGCACCAAGAACCAATGGATATAAGACCATGGAATTACCGTATTGTGATACAAGTAAAGAACCTAATAACATGGTGGCTATTATGGTTACTGCATAAGTTTCAAAGAGGTCAGCTGCCATTCCCGCACAATCACCAACATTATCACCAACGTTATCTGCGATCACACCAGGATTTCTTGGATCATCTTCCGGTATTCCAGCTTCAACTTTACCTACGAGATCAGCGCCTACATCAGCGCCTTTTGTAAAGATGCCTCCACCAAGTCGAGCAAAAATGGATATCAGTGATCCACCAAAAGCCAATCCGACCAGTGAATGAATGGCTTTGTCTGATGACATACCCATTTTCATAAGGATGAGATAATAACCAGCTACTCCAATTAAACCTAATCCTACTACTAATAATCCGGTAATTGCACCGCCACGGAATGCGATATTTAACGCTGGATTAACTCCAATTCTCGCTGCTTCTGCAGTTCTTACGTTAGCTCGAACTGATACAAACATACCAATATAACCAGCTAGTCCGGAAAATACTGCACCAATAGCAAAACCGATACCTGTCGGTAAATCGATGAAATAAGCTAGTAAGGCGAAAAGTACGACGCCCACTATACTAATTGTATAGTATTGTCGGTTCATATATGCGTTAGCGCCTTCTTGAATGGCTTGTGCAATTTCTTGCATACGCTCATTTCCAGCGGGTTGCTTAACTATCCATCGTGCTGATATAGCACCATAAATTACTGCTAATGCGCCAGCTGATATAGCTAACCATAGGGCAAAGTCATCCGTCATTGTTGTTCTCCCAGTATTTTTTTACAGAATGTATAATGTTGTCGACTATTCACAATTGATATTTAAGTTGTGAAAAATATATTTATTTATTTTTTCGCACGCAATCATACCACAAAACTATTATTTAATAGCTTAGGAACAGAGATATTCTTGAGTTGTACTTTTTTTGGCAATCCTTCGCTGTATGGTGGGTAATCTTCTCCTTGGATAAGAGGTAACAAATAACGCCTACATGCTGGCGTTATTGAGAAATTGTCCTTTGCTATAAATCTTCTGGGCAGCATCTTTTCTTTATTTGCTACTCTGGATAATGCGGCTTGATCAATCTCCCATTTATATGGTTCATCTGATATTCTCGTGATTACAGGCATCATTGCAGTTTGACCTTTAATAGCCATTTCTACCGCTGCTTTTCCCACCGCATAAGCTTGCTCAACATCTACCGCAGAAGCGAGGTGCCTGGCTGAGCGTTGAAGGTAATCGGCAATTGCATAATGATATTTTAATCCAAGATTTTGCGAAACCATTTCAGCTAAAACAGAAGCAACACCTCCCAGTTGAGCATGCCCAAAAGCATCCTTGGTGCCTGTTTCAGCTAAGAATTTACCATTAGCATAGCGAGCACCCTCACTTGCTACAATGACACAGTAATCATATTTTTTAACACATTCTTTTACATGCTTTAAAAAAACTTTTTTATTAAAAGCTACTTCTGGAAATAAAATAATATGTGGCGCATCTTCCGGATGTTTTTTTGCTAAGCCACCTGCAGCAGCAATCCATCCTGCGTGCCGACCCATGACCTCCATTATGAAGACTTTTGTTGAGGTTTTGCACATAGAGATAACATCCATGGCTGCTTCTTGAGTGGACACAGCAACATACTTAGCTACCGATCCAAATCCTGGGCAATTGTCAGTAATAGGTAGATCATTATCAACTGTTTTAGGGATACCAAGGCACGTGACGGGATATCCCATTTCTTTACTTATAAGAGATACTTTGTGAGCGGTATCCATGGAGTCATTACCACCGTTATAAAAAAAATATCCGATATTATGCGCCTTGAAAACTTGAATTAATCGTTCATATTCTTGAAGATTTTCTTTAATACCTTTTAACTTATATCGAGCCGAACCAAAAACTCCACCCGGTAAATATCTGAGGCTTGCTATAGTTTTTTTGGATTCAAGATTCGTGTCTATCATGTCTTCTTCCAGCGCACCAATAATTCCATTTTTACCTGCGTAAACATTCGAGATAAAATCTTTGTGAGATCTGGCTGTTTCAATGACACCACAAGCAGTAGCATTAATTACAGCAGTTACCCCTCCAGATTGCGCATAAAATGCATTCATAGCAGTCATACTTTCACCTAAATTTATTATAAACTGGCAAGAATGATAACTTAAACGCAACAGATCGTCACCGTATGCCTGATTTTTAGGATTGACCATTATATGGATTGTCGGTAATTTTACTCGCCAGCATGTTGTATATTATATTTTCAAAGTAAAGGATAAAAAATGAGAATTGTTTTTTTAGGTGCCCCTGGCTCTGGGAAAGGAACTCAAGCCCAGAGATTAATGGATGAAAAAAATATTCCGCAAATCTCAACCGGTGATATGTTGCGTGCCGCTGTTCAAGCTAAATCTAGCTTTGGGATCAAAGCAAAGGAAGTCATGGAATTAGGAAAACTTGTCTCAGATGAAATAATGATTGGTATCATTAGTGAACGATTAATGGAGTCCGATACTGACCAAGGTTTTATTCTCGATGGTTTTCCAAGAACGACTAAACAAGCTGAGGATTTAGATCTATTATTGCAAAAGCAAGAAAAACCATTAGATCAAGTAATATTGATGGATGTTGACCATGAAATTCTAATGAAGCGTATTGTGGGCAGAAGAACATGTTCAATTACCGGGAAATTATTGAATATTTATTTTTCTAAACAAGATGAATTGAATGCATGCACTAAAGCGGGCGGCGAGTTAATCCAGAGGAAAGATGATAATGAGGATACGATTCTTAACCGATTGGAAGTTTATCGGGATCAAACTGAACCCTTAATTGCTTATTATTCAAAAAGAGATCAATTAAAGAAAGTTAAGGCCGTGGGATCTATGGATGAGGTATATCAGCGTTTGCTTGATGTTTTGTAGTTAAGAGCAATAAAATTTATTAATTCATTAAATTAAGTAATTTATTTCCTATTATATTTTTTCTCCATCCATTACTTACGCGGGAATTTAGATTTCCACAAACTAATATTTTTAATTCTTTCTTAGAAGCTAATATCTCTGGATAGATATTAAGCTTATCACTTTCTTCTTTAATGATTTTTGACATCTCATGTACTATTTTTTTTTGTTGCTCAGTTATTTTCAATTGTGCAATATAATCTTCGTAATCTTTTGATGAGATTTCTAGTAATTTAAGTATTTCATCACCAGAATTATTTATAAAAGATGCTGGCAAATTCTTAACTTTTCTAAGATCAGTTATTTCTTTTATGCCCATAGTTGCTATATCCAGTATGGTCCTATCGCTTAGGATCCATTTTCTGGGTAAATCTTTAGTTATGGCGCGTTTTTCTCTCCATCCAGCAATAAGATAAGCAGCTTTTTTTTCCTTGCCTGAGAGATATTGAATTGCCCTGATTTTGTCACCCGCGTTTTTTGTTGATGTATTATAGATATCTTTATTAATTAAGATATTCGAATCCTCTTCTGCCCAGGTAACTCGTCCTAGTCGTTGAAGTTTTTCAGTTAATATTGCATGAGACTCTAATAAATACTCAACATCTTCTGCTGCATACGTTAGCATTTCTTTAGTGAATGGTCTTTTTGACCAGTTAGCTCGAGTTTGATTTTTTTCTAGAATTACCTCGAAGAGATTTTCTACTAAAGTGGCATAACCCATTTGAGGTGCATAACCAAGAATACCTGACGCAATTTGAGTATCGAAGAGATTAATTGGAAGTGTATTTGTGGTTTGGTAGATAACTTCAAGATCTTGTCTTGCAGAATGAATTATCCATGCTTTTTTGGAAGCTGATTCCCAGAATTTTTTTAGCTCGAGATTGAGTAACGCATCTATACAATATATAGATTTAGGCAGACCAACTTGAATAAGACATAATTGAGCAAAAAAAGTTTTTTCCCTCATGAATTCAGTATCAATGGCAAGATAATCCTGCGCTTCGATATTTTTAATTACTTCTGAGGTTATATTCGATTCAAATAGTTGAGAATTAATCATGTTAAGAAATGAGGATTTTTGGCAACATATCATGAGATAATACGTGAATTAATTATAAATGTTTGAGAAAAGAATGAAGCAATTATTACAGAATTTTTTAGACATGATTATGTTGCGAAAAGGAGCTGATGCTATTCCATTTTCATGGCTAGTTTTTGTCTTTTCGTTGGGACTGTTATTAATCTCTTCCTCGGGAGTCTTATTTTTAATTGACAATCCACCAAATCAGAGACCATGGGTTAATTTTTTAGGTTATTTTTTTGGCATTTCTTTTTATGGAGCAATCTTAATTGTTTATGGTTTTGTCGGACGTGTATTGCAAACTATCAGTGCCATAATTGCTTGCGGTTCTTTGATAACGATCATGTTTGTGCTTGAATTTATCTTGTTTGCACCTTTTATCGGAATCAATCTTGCTGGATTATTGGCGAGTTTTATTATGTTATGGTCGGTACCGGTTGAAGGGCATTTAATTAGCACTGCTATAGAGAAGAGCCGTTTTTTTGGCATTATTATTGCTATTATTGCATTACTCTTACAGTTTATGTTTCAGGCTTATATGTTGAATTACTTGGAATCAGTTAGTTAATAATACATGCATATTCACATCCTCGGAATTTGTGGAACTTTTATGACTGGTATTGCATCTATGGCTCAATCTCTGGGTCATCAGGTTACGGGTAGCGATCAAAACTTTTATCCACCTATGAGTGATGCGCTCAGGCATTTAAATATTGAGGTCGATGAAAATTATGATCCTTTGCAATTGGATAGACGCCCAGATTGCTGCATTGTAGGCAATGTAATGACAAGGGGTCATCCTGTTATTGAATTTATGCTGGATAAAAAGATACCATTTAAATCAGGCCCACAATGGCTTTCGGAGAATATTTTAAACGATCGTTTTGTTATCGCCGTATCAGGGACACACGGTAAAACAACCACCACAAGTATGCTTTCTTGGATACTTGAAGATAATGGTTATTCACCGGGTTATTTGATAGGTGGGGTTCCAAATAATTTTAACTCATCAGCTAGAATAGGTAACTCAAAATATTTTGTTATTGAGGCAGATGAATATGACACAGCTTTTTTTGATAAACGACCTAAATTTATTCATTACCAACCAACAATTACTATTATGAATAATTTGGAATTTGATCATGCTGATATTTATAAGAATATAGATGAAATAAAATGGCAATTTCATCAGTTAGTTAGGATTACCCCTCAATCAGGAAAAATTATCTTTAATGGCTCTGATGAAAATATTCATGATGTAATAAAATTAGGTAACTGGACGCCAACAGAAACTTTTGGCCTTAAAGGTAATCATGATTGGCTTGCTAAAAAAATGGCTAAAAATAGTATTTCTATTAAGCACAAAAATACTATATCTGCTAGTAGTTCCTGGAATATGAGTGGTTCCTATAATATTGAAAATGCCCTGGCTGCAATTGCTGCGGCAAATTCCATAGGTATTACCCCCGCTAGTTCCCTAGAGTCGTTGGCTAGCTATAAAGGGGTAAAAAGACGTTTGGAAAAGTTAGTGACGATTTCGAACATCACAATTTATGATGATTTTGCTCATCACCCAACCTCTATAAAGAAAACCATTGAGGGTATACATGAAAATCATAGTCACAAACGAATTATTATAGCAATAGAGATACGTTCAAACACCATGTTGTCAGGTGCCCATAATTCCGCATTATTAGAATCAGTCAAAGATGCTGATTTTGTATTTTTCTATCAATCTAATAAAGATAAACGCTCTCTAGAGAGTCAAGGCTTGCTAGATAAGAATAATATGCAGATAACTTATGATATTGAGGTATTGGCAGCAAAACTTATCTCAATATTAAGAGACGACGACGCTTTAATTTTTATGAGTAATGGAGATTTTTGTGGAGCGAAAGAATTATTTACAAAGCAGCTAGAGAATTTACATGTTTGATTATAATTTTATTTGAAGGGTGGATTAATATGAAAATACCTCTATTTCCTTTGCAGACGGTTTTATTTCCGGGTGGGCCACTTTCATTAAGGGTTTTTGAAAGACGATACCTAGATATGGTGAGCGATTCTTTAAGTTCTGATCAATTATTTGGAATTATACTCAATAAACAATCGTCAAGTAATGATGCAAATAATTTCTGTAAAATCGGAGTATTAGCTCAAATTGTTGATTGGGATCAAGGCTCTGATGGAGTATTAGGCTTGCAAGTAATTGGAAAGGAACGATTTTTACTATCTAATCATTATGTAGCTGAAGATGGTTTAAATATGGGTGAGATTAAGATATTAGAGCCTGAAAAAAAACTATTACTCCCTCAAGAATATACAACACTTTCTGCGATACTTGAAAGTATTCTCCATGAATTCTCGGAATTATATACGTCAGTGAAAAAAGATTTTAATGATTCCTCATGGGTTGGGTATAGATTGGCAGAAATACTTCCTATTGAATTATCTCAGCAACAAATATACCTTGAGATTGAGGAGCCGCTTGATAGGTTGGAGTTATTAAAGACTTTTATGACGGCCAATCAAAATTTCATGAAAATGCCCAAGGATTCAACTCTTCAGTAGAGTGAAAACTTTTTCAGTGGCCTCTAGTGTTAATTTTATTTCTTTATCTGTATGCGCTGAAGAGATAAAGCCAGCCTCAAAAGCAGAAGGCGCTAGATAGATGTTTTCGCTCAGCATGCCATGAAAAAAACGTTTAAATAAATTAATATCTGACTTTATAATATCGTTGTAATTCTTTATCGGACCATATTTGTTGAAGGTAAAGCCAAACATACCTCCAAGATGGGTGACTTGCAGTGGCTGATCAAATGTTTTAGCTATCTCTGACATTCCTTTCATTAAGGTCTCGCATTTCAAATCAAGAGACTTATGAAAATTATCAACTTCCATTGATTCCAGTGTGACTAGTCCTGCTATCATTGCAATAGGATTTCCTGACAATGTTCCGGCTTGATAAACAGGACCTTCGGGCGCCAAATGAGACATGATATCTTTTCGACCACCAAATGCAGCTGCTGGAAGTCCACCGCCAATAATTTTCCCTAGTGTAGTGATATCTGGCTTCACGCCATAGATCGATTGAGCTCCTCCCTTAGCTACTCGAAAACCAGTCATGACCTCATCAAAAATTAAGACTGCACCAGATAACTGGCACTGATCTTTTATTGTTTCTAGGAAACCAGAAATGGGTTTAATCATGTTCATATTTCCAGCAACGGGCTCTACAATGACGCAGGCGATTTTATTTTTCATAACCTTAAATGCATTAACAACACTTTCGGGGTCATTGAATGGCAAGGTGATTGTGTGTTTTGCAAGCGATGCTGGTATTCCTGGGGAGCTTGGTACTCCATGGGTTAAGGCGCCAGAACCTGCTTTTATTAGTAGTGAGTCCGAGTGACCATGATAACAACCTTCAAATTTTATTATGATGTCTTTTTTAGTATAGCCACGCGCGAGACGAATAGCGCTCATAGTTGCTTCAGTGCCAGTACTCACCATACGAACTCGTTCAATAGAAGGCATGAATTCACATACCTTACTGGCTAGTTTTGTTTCAATTTTTGTCGGAGCCCCAAAGCTTAAGCCATCTTTGATGGCCACTTTTATAGCATCAATAACTGCTGGAAATGCGTGCCCAAGGATTAAGGGGCCCCAAGAACCAACATAATCAATCATTTCTTGATTATCTTCAGTTTTGATCCACGCACCTTTTCCTGACTTAAAGAAAAGGGGATCACCACCTACACCACCAAAAGAACGGGCGGGTGAATTCACTCCACCAGCAATTACTTTTTTTGCCTCTTTAAATAAGGTCATATTTTCTTGAACCTAAATTGTAATAGTTATATTAAAAATATAAATGATTCTAGTTGAATATTTCTTTTTCAAGCCAGATAACTTCTGTATTAATCGATCCATCCTCATATAACTCAATTCTTCTATACCCAGGAGGGCGATCATCAATAGAGAATTTCTCTGATTTTGGCTTGAATTGTCTACAAGTTGATGGTGTACCAATAATTTCAATATTATTGTAACTCATTTCGATGCTTTGGTGAATATGACCGCAAAAGATAACTCTAATATTTCTATATTTTTCTAAAAGATTAAAAAATTCTGTTTTATTTTCTAAACCAATCTCATCTATCCATCTACTGCCTATATTTATGGGGTGATGATGTAAGTAAATCATTATATATTTATGATCATTTGAATTTATATTCAATTCTAGTTTCTCGAGTTCACTCTTACTCAGAAAACCTTTTGAGCTATCAGCAATACTGCTATCGATGCCTATAATTAACCAATCTTGTTTAATTACTTTCTCGCAACAAAAAAACAATGACTTGGGTAATGTTGACTGTAGTTTAATTTTTGTATCATGATTTCCGGGAATACAAAATATTGGTGAATTTTCTAGTTGAAGTAATCCATAGAAGTTTTCATAGGAATCTTTATTGTTATCTTGAGTTAGATCGCCCGTTGCAATAATCATATCAAAATCCCAGGATGAGCCTTTGATATGACTAACCACTGCTTTTAAAGATTGATAAGGATTGATTCCTTTAAATTTATCGTTTTGATTTGAGAGAATGTGCGGGTCAGTAATCTGAATAATCCTAACCGGTGGTTTATTTTTCTTCATCTTGGTCGAATAATATCACCCAAAGCTATTGGAGCCTTGGGTGATATTTTATTTTTTAATAGCGGTAATATTCAGGCTTGTAAGGACCTTCTTGTTTAACGCCAATATAATCAGCTTGCTCCTGAGTCAGTTTTGTCAATACACCACCAAATCCTGCCACCATATAACGAGCAACTTCCTCATCTAAATGTTTCGGAAGTACTTCTACTTGTAGCATTTTAGCTTGGGTTGATTCATCTTGAGCGGCAAATTTTCGCTTATAAAGTTCGATTTGAGCCAATACCTGGTTAGCAAAAGAGCCATCCATAATTCGGCTTGGGTGTCCTGTGGCATTACCTAAATTAACTAGACGACCTTCGGCTAGTAACAATAAGTGATCACTTTTATCTTCATTGCGATATATTTTATGAACCTGAGGCTTAATCTCATCCCACTGCCAATTTTCTCGCATGAAAGCAGTATCAATTTCATTATCAAAGTGACCAATATTACATACAACACAACCACTCTTAAGTGCGCTTAGGACATTAGAGCCACAAACATTATAATTACCGGTACTGGTAACGAGCATATCGGTAGATGCTAATAAGTCTTTATTAACTCCTTTTGTCTCATCTCCATCTTGATAAGTAGAGACAACTTCAAAACCATCTAAACATGCTTGCATAGCGCAAATAGGATCGATTTCAGTGACCTTGACGATCATGCCTTCTTGGCGAAGGGATTGAGCAGAGCCTTTACCTACATCACCATAACCAACAACAACAGCTTTTTTCCCCATGAGTAAGTGATCCGTTGCGCGTTTAACGGCATCACTAAGGCTATGACGACAGCCATATTTATTATCGCATTTTGACTTAGTGACTGAATCATTAACATTAATAGCAGGTACTTTTAGCTCACCAGATTCAAGCATTTCATAAAGGCGATGAACACCTGTAGTGGTTTCTTCGGTGACACCATGAACTGAATCTAAAACTTGTGGGTATTTTTGATGCAATAACGAAGTTAAATCACCACCATCATCGAGTATCATATTAGCATTCCAAGGAAGACCATCTTTTAAAACTTGCTGTTCTAGACACCATTCATACTCTTCTTCTGTTTCACCTTTCCAAGCAAAGACAGGTGTACCATTAGCAGCAATAGCTGCTGCAGCATGATCTTGAGTTGAGAAGATATTACAAGAAGTCCAACGAACTTCTGCACCTAATGCTTCTAAAGTCTCAATTAAAACCGCGGTTTGGATTGTCATATGAATACAACCTAGAATACGGGCACCACTTAATGGCTGTTCTGAATGATATTTATCACGCAGAGTCATTAATGCAGGCATTTCTGATTCAGCAATATCAATTTCTTTGCGACCAAATTCTGCCAAAGAAATATCTGCTACCTTGTAATCATCTTTATTTTTATTTATTGCAACAGCTTCATTGGCCATAGCGTTCTCCTTAGTGTTTGTATTTATTTATATTGAAGCTTTTAATTCTTCAGCCTTATCTGTTTTTTCCCAACTAAGATCAATATCTTCTCTACCAAAGTGCCCATAAGCGGCGGTAGGCAGATATATTGGTCGAAGTAGATCGAGCATATTCAAGATACCGAAAGGTCTTAGGTCAAATTTATCATTGATCAGATTAATTAATTTTTCTTCACTAATTTTACTGGTACCAAAAGTATTCACACTGATAGAGGTAGGTCTAGCAACACCAATGGCATAAGATACTTGAATTTCACAGCGTTCAGCTATTTCTGCAGCCACAATATTTTTTGCCACATAACGACAGGCATAAGCAGCAGAGCGATCTACTTTTGATGGATCTTTGCCAGAAAAAGCACCACCTCCATGTCTTGCGGAGCCACCATAAGTATCAACAATTATTTTTCGCCCGGTTAACCCGCAGTCACCCATAGGACCACCGACTTCGAATCTGCCAGTAGGATTGATATGGTATTTGGTATTTTTATTAATCCACTGTGAAGGGATGATGGGTTTTATAATTTCTTCCATTATTCCTTCTGTTAGATCACTCATCTTGACATCGGCATGATGTTGCGACGACACAACCACTGCATCTATTCCAACTGGTTTATCGTTTTCATATATAAAAGTTACCTGACTTTTTGCGTCAGGCCTTAACCAAGGTAGTATGCCTGCTTTTCTTACTTCCGCCTGCTTTTTAACGAGGTTATGCGCGAGTGAAATTGGCGCTGGCATTAAAACATCAGTTTCGTTTGTTGCATAGCCAAACATTAATCCTTGATCACCAGCACCTTGATCTTCTGGGTTACCACGATCCACGCCTTGAGCAATATCTTGTGATTGTTTTCCTAGTGCATTCATTACCGCACAAGAACCGCCATCAAATCCCATGTCTGAATCTGTATAACCGATATCAATAATTGTCTTACGAACAATATTTTCTACATCAATAACGGCATCCGTGGTAATTTCTCCAGCCACTATTGCCATGCCAGTTTTTACCATAGTTTCGCATGCAACACGCGCTGATTTGTCCTGCTCAATGATGGCATCAAGGATTGCATCTGAAACTTGATCAGATATTTTATCTGGATGACCCTCCGAAACCGATTCAGATGTAAAGAGATAGGAATGACTCATAAGTGCCTCATTTATTTAGGTAAGAGATGTTATAGATTTTCTATTTGAATTTGTTATTTTTTGTGTTTCAACCTGTATCAATATTATATATTTTGAATATTAACTAATTTTAATCATATTTTTTTAATTCTTGCTTGCGGCCTGGCTCTTAAATAAGCAAAATACTTTTATCCATAGCTGTCAATAATTTCATGCTCAATTATATATTATCAGGAGAGCCAATGCTAAGCGAAAAAAATCATACATCTCGTCGAGAGCTTGCCAATGCCATCAGAGCTCTTAGTATGGACGCCGTACAAAAAGCAAATTCTGGGCACCCAGGAATGCCAATGGGTATGGCAGATATCGCAGAAGTACTATGGAATGATCATTTAAGACATAATCCCAATAATCCTGAATGGATAGATAGAGATAGATTTGTTCTTTCGAACGGTCATGGATCCATGTTGTTGTATAGCCTGCTCCATTTAAGCGGTTATCCGTTAAGCATAGAACAAATTAAAAATTTCCGACAATTCAATCAAGTGACCGCCGGTCATCCAGAACGTGAACCAGAAATTGGGATTGAGACTACCACTGGACCACTTGGCCAAGGAATTAGTAATGCGGTCGGTATGGCGCTCAGTGAAAAATTATTAGCCGCATCCTTTAATAAACCTGATGCAGAAATAATCAATCATAGAACTTGGGTATTTACGGGTGATGGTTGTTTGATGGAAGGCATTTCTCATGAGGCTTGCTCTTTGGCGGGCACCTGGGGTCTTGGAAAATTGATATGTTTTTATGATGACAATGGAATTTCGATAGATGGCGATATTAAAGGCTGGTTTACGGATGATACTGTTAAGCGTTTTGAATCATATGGATGGCAAGTGATTGGCGATGTAGACGGGCATGACGCCGAGGAAATTTCTGATGCTATTACTGATGCTTTGAAAGACACAAATAGACCTTCATTGATATGCTGTAAAACAAAAATTGGCTTTGGCTCGCCAAATAAAGAGGGAACAGCAAGTACACATGGCGCACCATTGGGTGATGAGGAGATAAAAGCAACCAAGGAAGCGTTGGGCTGGGATTCTCCTGCTTTTGAGATTCCAGACGATATAATGGATGCTTGGAATGGCTCAAAAACGGGCGAGAATATCGAAAAATCATGGATGGATAGTTTTGAGAAATACAACAAGGCTTATCCTGATTTAGGAAAAGAGCTAAAAAGAAGAATGAATGGAGAGCTTCCCGAGGATTGGAATAGGCTTGCAGAGAAATCTATTACTGATATTGATAATGAGGCCAATGATTTAGCAACCCGGCAATCATCTTTATTGGCCTTGAATAAGCTTGCTCCAATTTTACCTGAAATGGTAGGAGGCTCAGCGGATTTAACGGGCTCTAATTTGACCAGGCATGATGCTTCTGTTGTTTTTGATGAAGACCATCCTGGTGGCAATTATCTAAACTTTGGAGTTAGAGAGTTTGGTATGTCAGCAATAGGTAATGGCATGATTCTTCATGGTGGTGTAATTCCTTATTCAGGTACATTTTTGACATTTTCAGATTACGCACGTAATGCATTGAGAATGGCCGCTCTGATGGAGATTCAAAATATCTTTGTTTATACTCATGATTCAATAGGATTGGGGGAAGACGGTCCGACACACCAACCAATTGAGCATGTTGCAAGCTTAAGAATTATGCCAAATATGAGTGTATGGCGACCTTGTGATGCTGTAGAAACTGCCGTTTCTTGGCGAGATGCTATTGAAAGAAAAGATGGTCCAACTAGCCTGATTTTAACGCGTCAGAAACTATCTCATCAAGTTAGATCAAAAGCACAGATTAAAGATATCTCAAAAGGCGGTTATGTTTTATCTGACTGTAATGGAACGCCAGATATTATATTAATTGCAACGGGATCTGAAGTCGCTATCACTGTGGATGCATCAAAAACCTTAACCAAAGAAGGTATTAATGTAAGAGTCGTTTCAATGCCTTGTACTAACTTATTTGATCAACAGGATAAGGCTTATACTCAAAGTGTATTGCCGATTGAATGTGTTTGTCGTTTAGCGATTGAAGCGGGTGTAACAGAGGGTTGGTGGCGCTATGTTGGTTCCTTTGGTGCTGTATTAGGAATAGATCGTTTCGGTTTATCCGCTCCAGCTGAAGAACTTTTTGAATACTTTGGATTTACGGCAAGCAATATCGTTAATAAAGCAAAGCTACTCATCAAGAGAGACTAATAGAAGTATCTATTTTTTAATTATTTTTAACCAAAATTTTAGGAGAGTTAAATGACCATCAAGGTTGCAATTAATGGGTTTGGACGTATCGGCCGAAATATTATGAGGGCGCTTTATGAATCTGGTAAGCGATCAGATATCGAAATTGTAGCAATCAATGATCTCGGTGATGCCAATACCAACGCCCATCTCTTAAGAAGAGATACGGCTCATGGAAGATTTCCAGGTGAAATTGAAGTGAAGAATAATTGTTTAGTGGTTAACAATGATGAAATTAAAGTTTTTGCAGAACGCGACCCTACTAAATTACCTTGGGGAGATCTGGGGGTTGATATCGTACTTGAGTCTACAGGATTCTTTTGTTCTCGTGATGGTGCCTCAAAGCACATACAAGCAGGAGCAAAAAAAGTAATTATTTCTGCACCGGGCGGTGCTGATGTTGATGCAACTATTGTTTACGGTGTAAATCATAATATTCTCACCAAGGAACATACTATTATTTCGAATGCTTCTTGTACAACGAATTGCCTTGCTCCACTAGTAAAACCTTTACATGAAAAAATTGGTGTTCGACATGGGATAATGACAACAATTCATGCCTATACAAATGATCAGGTCTTGACCGATGTTTATCATTCTGATCTTCGTCGCGCTCGTTCTGCAACAATGTCACAAATCCCAACTAAGACAGGGGCTGCAGCAGCTGTTGGGCTCGTTCTTCCTGAGTTAAATGGTCTTCTCGATGGATTCTCAATGCGTGTACCAACGATCAATGTTTCTGCTGTTGACCTGAGTTTTGTGTCTGAAAGAGAAACTACGATTGAAGAAATTAATGAAATTATGCTTGCGGCCAGCCAAAATGAGCTCAAAGGTGTGCTAGCTTATTGTGATGAACCTCTCGTATCTGTCGATTTTAATCATGATCCCGCTTCTTCTAGTTATGATTCTACACTCACTAAAGTTATGCAAGGTACACTTGTTAAAGTAATTTCTTGGTATGACAATGAGTGGGGTTTTTCAAATCGTATGTTAGATACAACAATGGCACTAGCGAACGCAAAATAAAAAATTTTTAAAATTCAAATAGATCATTAAAAGCGAATTTATTTATGCTAAGAATGTCTGATCTTGATCTCTCTGATAAAAAAGTCTTAATAAGAGAAGATCTTAATGTTCCCATTCTAAATGGTGAGATAACCAGTGATGCAAGAATAAGAGCAATATTACCAACCTTGGACATTGCTTTAAAGGCGAATTGTGCGATTTTGATCATGTCTCACATGGGAAGACCGACAGAGGGTGAATATAATTCAGATTATTCACTCGAGCCGATAGCCGGGCATTTATCAAAACTATTGGGAAAAGAAGTTAACTTTATATCCGACTGGTATGATGGCGTTGAGGTTACTTGTGGTGAAATTGTTTTATTAGAAAATGTAAGATTTGAAGTAGGTGAAAAAAAGAATGATGAAGCACTCTCACGGAAAATGGCAGAGCTTTGTGATATTTTTATTATGGATGCATTTGCTTGTGCTCATAGAGCGCATGCAAGTACATGTGGAATAATTGATTATGCAAAAATGGCTTGTGCTGGACCTCTATTAAGCAAAGAATTGGACGCTCTTGAGCTGAGTTTTAAAGAGCCCAAAAAGCCCGTCGTTGCGATTGTAGGTGGATCAAAAGTTTCCACAAAATTAGGCGTCCTTAAGTCATTAAGTGGTTTAGTGGACTATCTTATTTTGGGTGGTGGAATAGCTAACACTTTTATTAAGGCGTCTGGTTATAATATTGGAAATTCATTACATGAAGAGAGTATGATGAATATTGCACAATCTATGCTCTCTGATAAAGTTAAGTCATGTCAAATACCTGAAATTATTGATGTGGTGGTAGCCAAAGAATTTAGCTCTCAAAGTAAAGCCAATATTAAAATGATAGAGGAAGTGGCTTCTGATGACCTCATTCTTGATATTGGTCCTAAAACGGCAGAAATATTTTCCAAGATCATTTCACAGGCACAAACAATTATCTGGAATGGACCTCTTGGCGTATTTGAATTTGATCAGTTTGGATTAGGCACAAAAGCAATTGCTAAAGCAATAGCTCAAAGTAAAGGCTTCTCTGCTGCGGGAGGTGGGGATACGCTGGCGGCTATAGAGAAATATGAAATTGTTGATGATATTTCTTATATATCAACCGGGGGAGGTGCTTTTCTTGAGTTCATAGAAGGTAAGCCTTTACCCTCTGTTGAAGCGCTTAAGATTAAAGGTTATTGACCCTCGACCAAGGTCCGTTTATCGCTAAAGTTAAGCCTCTGTTTTGAATATTCACGAACATAAGCTGACCATCTGGTGAAAAACAGACACCGCAAAGCTCAGAATCACTATGAGTGTTATCCGCAAATACATATTGCTTCCCGCTGGGGCTAATTCCAACTAGACCACAATAATTATTAGAGTCTTCGCATATAATGAGATCCCCCCAAGGGCTCATTATAATGTTATCTGCATGCTGCAAGGTACTTTCAGTATTTGATTCAGCTAGGAGCTTAATATGACCAGCAACTCCTTGAGCGCTTTTAGAAAATTCTCTGTTGATTCGGTATTCAAATACTTGCCCCATTCTCTCAACGCCACCGATTGTTGCTGTTAGAAAAATACTATTTTCGGCATAACAAATTCCTTCGCCGCGAGCAAATCTTGCAGCACCAGATTCAAAACCTCTTAATCTCAAATCATTCTCATCTGAATCAACATTATCCATGTCAATCCATTTTGCCTCATGCCATTCATTTTCACGTATGGCTAAATCATTCCAATTACGCGTATCAAAAGAGTTCTTTTTTGCTATACCGAGGGCTTGTAATTTTCCGCCTAAAGATAATTGACCGGGTATATTTGGTATGAATCGATATAATAGACTTCTGTGTTTATCTTCAGTGAGATAAATAGTCCCTGAAATTGGATCAATCGCAGCTGCTTCATGTTCAAAACGACCCATCTCTTTTAGTGGAATTGGTTTCGTAGCATTTTTATCATTTGCATTGACTTCAAAGATATAACCATGCCGTTTCTCTCTTGTTACAATTGTATTTCTCTCAAAAGTTGTTCCCGGACTGCTAAAGCATTCCTCACAGCTTAACCAACTTCCCCATGGTGTTGGACCACCTGCACAATTGTATTCAGTGCCCATTAAGCTTAGGTGCTGACTTTTTGTTTGTTTTGTTAAGGGGTCATATTCGATGGTTGTGGTTCCTCCTGTCCCGGGAGTGCTTCCATTGCCTTGGTCATATATATGATCAAGGTTTATTGTTCCTAAATATTCATTGTTTGTACCAAAAGGACTATTTTTAAAACTGGCGGGATGATTTTCATGATTAAGTACTAGATTTATATTCCCGTTAGAGCCTTTAAATGCTGCCATACCGTCAGCTTGAGCTGGTGTTTTTAGGCCATCACTCATTATTGTGCCTTGCTCTGATATGATGGAATATTCAAAACCTTCAGGAAGATCTAGGATTTTATTAGGGTCATTTTTTAGCTTACCGAATGGCGATCGAGAAGCACCCATTATATTTTTGGTATTAAGTGCGGCACTTGCAAGTAGTGCACCTTGGATGAATTGCCTTCTTTTAATCATTGAGTTTTTATTCTTATTTTATATTTATTGATACTTAATGTTGACATTATTTTCGGGTGTTTGGAAGCTTTTTAGTTTAAAATTGAAGCTATAAAATAATGTTACGCAGAACTAAAATAATAGCTACGCTTGGACCGTCTTCATGTGATCATAAGACACTAGAAGGTATGATTAAAGCGGGTATGAATGTTGCTCGTATAAATTTTTCACATGGGCTCAGAGAAGACTACTTTAAGTTAATCAAGATACTTCGTGAAATCTCTGCTGCTAATGATTGTGAAATTGGTATCATGGCCGATCTCCAGGGCCCAAAAATAAGAATTAGATCTTTTCGTTCAGATAAGGTGCTACTTAAATCATCAGATAAATTTTTCCTTGATACCTCATTGGGTGAGTTTGATGGCGATCTCTCTGGTGTTGGTGTGGACTATGCGAATCTTCATAATGATATTAATATTAATGATAAATTATTACTCGATGATGGAAGAGTGATTCTTCGTGTTGAAAGAATTGAAATGACTCGCGTTTATACCGAAGTCATCGTCGGGGGAGAATTATCAAATCATAAAGGTGTTAATTTTCCAGCTGGAGGATTATCTGTTCCTGTGATCACAAAAAAAGATCATGAAGATATTAATTTAGCTGCAGAGTTAAACGTTGATTTTCTCGCAGTTTCTTTTGTTAGATGCGCTAAAGATGTTAGTGAAACACGACTATTATATGAAGCGGCAGGGGGGCGAGGAAAAATTGTTTCAAAAATTGAAAGAGCTGAAGCTTATCAGAATCTTGATGAATTAATTGAAGCATCTGATGCGCTAATGGTAGCCAGGGGTGACCTAGGAATCGAAATGGGGTTTTCAGAATTAACGGGAATTCAAAAAGAAATTATCAGAAAAACGCGCCGGAAAAATAAAGTAGTCATAACAGCGACAGAAATGATGCAATCCATGATTCATAGTCAATCTCCAACTAGAGCTGAAGTCGCTGATGTCTCAAATGCTGTTATGGATGGAACTGATGCTGTTATGTTATCAGCTGAAACAGCAATTGGCGATGACCCGGTTAAGGTTATATCAACCATGAGTGATGTATGTCGAGGGGCTGAAAAATATATTCTTCGAAAAGGAAGAAATGCTTATCGTATTGATGATTCTTTTCAGTCAATCGATGAATCGATTGCTATGGCAGCAATGTATACCGCTAATCATTTTTCTATTAAGGCTATCATAGCTATGACAGAGTCAGGCTCTACTCCATTATGGATGTCAAGGATTCGCTCAGATATTCCGATCTATGCACTGACAACTCACAAAGAATCTAGAAGGAGGGTGACTTTGTATCGTGGCGTTTATCCAGTTTCATTTCCACTTAAGGATGAAATTACCTCCTTATCTGATGTGATTATTTTTGATTTAATGGTAAAGAAAAATTATGTAAACGAAGGTGATTTGGTGATTTTAACAAAAGGATTTAAGGATGGTCTATCTGGAGGCACCAACTCAATGAGAATCCTTGAAGTCATTACTTCAAAATAATTTGATATAAACTTTCCAGATAATCCGGATGTCAGTATGATGACTTAGATTTTAAATTTGATGATAAAATATGCAAAAAAATACATTTACCGGAACAAAATCCTATATAGCAACTGATGACCTCAAAATTTCAGTGAATGCGGCTGTTACTCTTCAACGTCCGATATTGGTTAAAGGTGAGCCGGGGACGGGTAAAACTCAATTGGCTATTGAAATAGCAGAAGCGCTTGGAAGGCCTCTCTTTGAATGGCACATTAAATCAACCACTAAAGCCCAACAGGGTATGTATGATTATGATGCCGTAGCTAGGTTGCGTGACTCTCAGCTTGGTGATGACCGTGTTCATGATATTGCTAATTATATTGTTAAAGGGAAGGTTTGGGAGGCTTTTGACTCTGAAATTCAACCGGTGTTATTGATAGATGAAATTGATAAAGCGGATATTGAATTTCCAAATGATTTACTTCAGGAGCTCGATCGCATGGAATTTTTCGTTTATGAAACCAAAGAATTAGTAAAAGCTAAGCATCGACCGATTATTATCATTACTAGTAATAATGAAAAAGAGCTTCCTGATGCTTTTTTAAGGCGATGCTTCTTTCATTATATTAAGTTTCCAGATAAAAATACCATGCAAGCCATTGTCGATGTGCATTTTCCTAAATTAAAAAAAATTCTTCTAAAAGAAGCGTTAGATGCTTTTTATAAAGTTCGTGATGTTCCGGGTTTGAAGAAGAAACCCTCCACGTCTGAATTATTAGATTGGATTAAATTGTTATTGGCGGAAGATGTATCTGCTGATGTACTCCGAAATAGCGATAGTAGAAAATCAATTCCACCATTTTATGGTGCTTTATTAAAGAACGAGCAAGATGTTCATCTATTCGAACAATTGGTTTTCATGGAATCACGTAATCGTTAAAAAATGTTAATAAAATTCTTTTTTATGCTTCGTGTTGCTGGTTTGAAACCATCAATTACAGAATTATTGCATTTATTAGGAGTTATGAAACATGGCATTACAGAATTTAGTGTAGAAAATTTCTATTATCTGGCGAGAGCTACAATGATTAAAGATGAAGCTCTTTATGATCGTTTCGATCAAATTTTTGCCGCACATTTTTCTGGTATTGAAAAAATAATGGATGATTTGTTTTCCGATGTCCCTGAGGAATGGTTAAGAATGCAGTCAGAATTGATGTTGTCTGAAGCTGAAAGAGCAGAAATTGAGGCAATGGGTGGATTTGAGAAATTACTAGAAACTTTAAAAAAACGTTTTGAGGAGCAAAAAGAACGACATCAAGGTGGTAGCAAATGGATTGGAACTGCCGGAACATCTCCTTATGGTGCTTATGGCTATAATCCAGAAGGAGTTAGGATTGGCCAGGCAGGTTCTAGGCATCGCAGTGCAGTTAAAATTTGGGATAAAAGAGAATTTCGTAATTTAGATAATTCGGTTAATTTGGGTACGAGAGAAATTAAAATTGCGATGCGTCAATTACGAAGATTTGCAAGAGAAGGCTTAGCGGATCAACTTGATATTGATAATACAATTGATAGCACAGCAAAAAATGCAGGATTACTGGATTTAAAGATGATGCCCGAAAGGCATAACTCAGTCAAAATACTACTGTGCCTTGATGTTGGTGGATCGATGGACGATCACGTAAAGATTTGTGAAGAGATATTTTCTGCAGCAAGCAGCGAATTTAAAAATCTTGAATATTTCTATTTTCATAATTTTCTTTATGAAAATTTATGGAAGGATAATCATAGAAGGGATAAAGAATTAATTCCTGTTTCTGAGATTATTAATAAATATGGTCATGATTATAAATTGGTATTTGTTGGTGATGCCACAATGAGTCCATACGAAATTGCTTATCCTGGTGGGTCTATTGAGCATTGGAATGAGGAATCGGGAGCAATATGGATTCAGCGAATACTAAAGAATTTTCGAAACGCCGTCTGGCTTAATCCGGAACCATTTGATCGGTGGGAATACACTCCATCTATAAAACTTACTAATGAATTGATGAACGGTAGAATGTTTCCGTTAACATTGAGCGGCTTATCAGATGCAATAAAAGAATTGCATTGATAACTTAAGTAAAATTTTAATTTTTTAACTATACTATTTATAAGTATGAATAATCGCCCAATAAATGCATTAGTATTACCTGGTGGAGGTGCCAGAGGTGCTTATCAGGTTGGAGTTTTAAAGGCGATTGCATCTCTAACACCTAAAGGCTCAGCAAATCCATTTCCTATTATAAGCGGCACTTCAGCCGGGGCGGTTAATGCTTCGGTAATAGCGGCTAATGCACAATCATTTGATAAAGCTATAAATAAATTAGATCATGTTTGGGGAAATTTTAAAAGTAATCAGGTATATAAGACAGATAATCTAACTATGCTAAAAAGTAGCCTGCATTGGTTAATTTCAATCGTACTAGGCGGATATCCTTTTGGTGCACCAAAATCACTCTTAGATAATACTCCCTTACAAAAACTATTAGAAAGTCATATTGATTTTACAAATATACAAAAAAATATTGATGAAGATCTTATAAGGGCTATAGGGATTACAGCTGCAGGCTATACCTCGCAATGCTCCACTTCATTTTTCCAAACCTCAATGAAAATAGATAAATGGTCACGGGCACGTCGACGTGGAGTAAGGTGTAATGTGACTATTGATCACCTTATGGGTAGTCTTGCGATTCCAATGATATTTCCTCAAATAAATATAAATGGTGAATATTTTGGTGATGGGGCAATGCGTCAATCAACCCCTCTAAGCCCTGCGATACATTTAGGCGCGGATCGTATTTTAGTCATTGGTGTCAGAAATCAAAAAATTGAATCGATAAATAAAAATCCTCAATCAGATTATCCATCTTTTGCCCATATCTCTGGATATGTTTTAGATACGTTATTTATGGACGGCTTATATTCTGATCTTGAAAGATTAATAAGTATTAATAAATTAATAGATTCTAGGGGTGATATCTCCTCCGAAGACTCCAATCCTAAAATGCGTGCTATCGATACGATGATTATAAATCCTACAAAAAGTTTGACTGATATTGCCCATGAATGCCGTTTATCAATGCCAAGATCTATAAGAATTATTTTAAGAGGTATTAGCGGTAAAGATAATAGTAGTGCCAGCCGGCTGTTAAGTTTTTTATTATTTGAAGCTCAATATACAAAGAAATTAATTGACTTAGGTTACAAGGATGCAATGGCAATAGAGAAGGATCTATCAGATTTTATTAATGGTAAAAATATACCTAGGTTGGTGACTTCTGGATAGATACAAACTAATTTGAAGTTATTATTAATATAATTTTTTTCTTCATTAAAGCAAAAAGATCGCACCTAATCCGAGAAATGAAATATAACCGACCACATCTGTGATGGTGGTAAGTACCACGCCACCCGCTAGTGCAGGGTCAATACTTAATTTTTTCAGCATTAATGGTATGCCAAAACCAGCTATTGCTGCGACAATTAAATTTATAGTCATTGCTCCGGCTATTACTAACCCTAAAAGCCACTCACCAAACCAAAGATAAGTCAGGCTGCCGACCACAATAGCCCATAATAATCCATTTAATATACCCACGAGAACTTCTTTTTTAAGAATCCCTTTTGTATTTATCCTATCGAGGTGCCCTAAGGCAATAGCTCGAGTCATGATGGTTAAAGATTGGGTGCCAGCTACACCGCCCATACTTGGGACGATAGGCATTAATACTGCAAGTAAAACAATTTTATCAAGTGTTGTTTGGAATATATCGACAACTGATGCAGCAAGAAAAGCCGTAGCTAAATTAACACCCAACCAGATGGCTCTTCTTTTTGCACTTTTTGCGGCGGGAGAAAACAAGTCATCTTCTTCATCTAAGCCAGCGGCGCTCATTAATGAATGCTCGGCCTCATCTCTTATAACATCGACCACGTCATCAACAGTAATTCGACCCAACAGTTTCTTATCATCATCAATAACTGGTGCTGATAACAGATCTCGATTTTCGAACTCCCAGACAACTTTCTCTGAAGGTGTTGCGGCTAAGATTGGAATTATTGTTTTTGACATAATTTCAGATACAGGTTTATCTGGATCCTCTGTCACGAGTCTAGAAAGAAGCAGAGCTCCTTTATATATATTATCTCTATTCACAACATAAATTGAGTCAGTACCTTGTGGAATAGATTTTTGATTACGCAAATACTTTAATACCACTTCAATAGTTACGTCCGGCCTGACCGTTATGATGTCAATATTCATGAGTCCGCCAGCACTATCTTCATCGAATGCTAGTACCTGGGTTAATCTTTCTCTATCCTGATGATCGAGTGAGCGAATCACCTCTTGAGTTAAAGTTTCAGGAAGGTCTGCAACAAGGTCAGCTAAATCATCTAAGGCCATTCCTTCAATGGCTGCGATTAATTCATTTGCTTTCATGCCTTCGATTAACCCATCTCGAACCTCATCGGCAACTTCGACCACCACATCACCTTTATTTTTTAATTCAATCATTTCCCATATGATGGCACGCTCTTTTAATGGGAGGGATTCAATAAGTTTTGCTAATTCTGAGGGCAGTAGATTATTAATTAAGTTTCTTGCCCCTAACATCCTTCCACTTTCTAGACGATTTTTTAGATTATCTAGATTTGAAATTCTCTCTACATTGCTCATGATTTTCTTTTAAAGCCTGAAATCTTGACCAAGATATACTTCTTTGACATATTCATTGGTAAGTATTTCTTCTGGGGTGCCGGAGGCAATTAAATTGCCGTCGTTTAATATGTTTGCTTTTTGACAGATCCCTAATGTTTCTCTTACATTATGATCTGTTATTAGAACACCAATACCTCTATCTTTAAGGTGCTTTATAATTCTTTGAATATCTATAACTGAAATAGGATCAACTCCAGCAAAGGGTTCGTCCAAGAGAATAAAACGAGGATCTGCAGCTAATGCTCTAGCGATTTCAACTCTCCTTCTTTCCCCGCCGGATAAATTGATTCCCATGCTTTTTCTTACATGACTAATATGAAGTTCTTCTAGCAGCTGATCTAATTCATGTTCTCTTTCTGGTTGAGATAAATCATTTCGGTATTCAAGTATTGCTAATATATTTTCTTCTACAGTTAATTTTCGAAAAATAGATGCTTCTTGAGGCAGATAGCCAAGCCCAAGTTTTGATCTTTTATGCATAGATAATTCTGTTATATTTTTTTCATCTAGGAATATAGATCCTTCGTCAGCTTTCACTAATCCCACTATAATGTAAAAAGCTGTTGTTTTTCCAGCACCATTTGGGCCTAATAAACCAACTACTTCTCCGCTATTGATTTCCATTGATATATTTTTAACAACATCAATAAGTTTGTAGCTTTTTGAGATATTTTTTATCTTCAAAACACTCATTTTAGGCCTATTACTCTATTTCGCTGTTAATATTATCTTGGATTGGCTTCTCATTGTCGCTAATCCTTGGGGTATAAGTTATTTTTACTTTTGGATTATTCTGGTTTTTTGATTGAGCTTGTATGGTTTGTTTGTTTATATTATATACAAGGTAACTACTAGATATCTGATTTCCATCTTCCACTATGCTTACATTACCAGAAAAATCGATCATAGCAGCATCAAAGTCATAATCGATCCTATCTGCAGTGGCTTTGGTTACACCTAGCTTTTCTTCTCGGTATAATTTTAATATTGCTTGTTGTTCTGAGCTTCCAGTAATTTTAGCAATTCTTATTTGGTGCCCTTTGAATTCAAGATAAGTTGACGCAGCGTTAATTTCACCATTACTTAAAATTATCTTAACATTGCCTTTGAATTGCCATACGCTATTCTCGAAATCCAATTTATTTGCTTGCCCTGAATCTGCAATGATACTTATATTTCCCTGACTTAATTTGAGTTTATTGAATGTCAGAATGGATTCCTCACCTTCATAATCGGTTGATTCTGCATCTATTGTAATCGGTAATTTCGTTGTATTTATTTGAGCTAAAACTGGAGTTACAATAAAAAAAATAAGGAATAAGCATATTATTCTGCAAGAATTTTTATTTATATACTGGAATCGGATCATCTTTCTTTTTACTTATAAGGAGTTAACTTTTAACTATAAGAGAACTGAAGGTAGAAAAGTACCATTTATTTGCGATTGAAGCTCAAGCTTATCTTTATTCAAAGTTGCTAACATGCCAATTGCTGTAAGACTGTGATTGCCTAACTTAATTATAACTTGCTTATTCGTTTTAACTATATATTTACTTGGATCGAGTTCTAATTGATCCGAATATATTATTGTTTCATTCATTGATGATTGCCCACTTTTTGCGGTTACATCACCCTCAAGAAAAAGAAAGTCGTTTTCGCTGAATTTACTTGCGACATCCGAGGTTAATGACCAAGAAACATTTGATTCTGGTGTGTAAGTTATTGTTACATTGTAGAATTTGATTAAGTCTCTTGACTCTTGTTCTGCATAATCAGCCTCAAGAGTAAATAGATATAATCCAGATTTGGCGGTATTTAATATTTTCGTTGAGCTTAGATAGAATCTATTTTTTATAGATTCATTTGAGCTCAGTTTATTAATGCTTTCTGTTTCAAAAGATTGTGTAAAAATATAGCTTCCAGTCGCAACAATTATTAGCAGTATGGTTCCTAAATGATTTTTTAAATTTACAGGCATTTTTTTAATTTGATTGTTTAAGCATTAGGTCGGTAATTTCTCTAATTGCTCCAGAGCCACCTGATTTTTTAGTTATATATTTAGCTATTTCTTTAACTTCAGATCTGGCGTTAGCAACAGCAATAGGTAATCCAACGACATTCAAAATATTAATATCTGGAATATCATCACCAACAAATGCACAGTCTATTTGATTTAAAGAATATTCTTTTAAGAGAATTTGAAAAGTGATTTCTTTATTTTTGCAACCAAGATATACATGTTTGATGCCCAACTCCTCCATGCGCAATGACACTGCTTTGGATTTCCTGCCACTTATTACAGCTACTTTTATACCAGCTTCAAGAATTTGACGAATCCCTTGCCCATCTTGAGTATGAAATCCTTTTGATTCTATTCCAGCATCATTAATATAAATTCGACCATCAGTAAATACACCATCAACATCGAAGGCGATTAATTTAATATTTTTAAATATATTTCCCATAATTATACAGATCGAACAATTCCAGCTTGCAATAAATCATGGATATTTAGCGCTCCAAGCAATATTTTATTTTCATTCGTGACCAATAAGTGAGTTATTTTGTGATGCTTTAGTAGTTTCATTGAATCAATGGCCAGCATATCTTTTTCTACTGTTTTATATTTCGTGCTCATGACTTCACTCATGTGAGTTTTGTGAATATCAATTTTTGAATCAACCGCTCTTCTTAAGTCACCATCTGTAAAAATACCTAGGACTTCATTGTTTTCATCAATTATGGCTACCATGCCTAAGTTTTTTTGTGAAATCTCTATTAATCCCTCACTTAGCATTTGCTCTGGTTTTACTGTCGGAATTTTTTCACCTATATGCATTATATCAGCGACTTTTAAAAGCAGTCGCTTACCTAGCGATCCACTTGGGTGTGATTTAGCGAAATCTTCAGTTGAAAAATTCCGACATTCAATAAGCGTTGCTGCAAGTGCATCGCCCACTGCAAGACTAGCAGTTGTGCTGGCGGTAGGCGCCAGGTTTAATGGGCATGCCTCTTTTTCAATTTCAACTAAAATATGAGTATCGGATGCTTTTGCAATACTAGAATTAGAGTTACCTGTTATTGAGATTAGCTTTAACTCCATTTTCTTTAATGAAGGTAAGAGTTTTATCAATTCTTGGGTTTCCCCGGAATATGACATTGCTAATATTATATCTGTTGGAGATATCATACCCAGATCACCATGACTCGCGTCTGCAGCATTTATAAAAAATGACGAAGTTCCTGTGCTTGATAATGTCGCTGAAATTTTACGAGCAATATGACCAGATTTCCCTATACCAATAGTCACCAACTTGCCATTTGATCCCAGTATAAGCTTGCAAGCATCACAGAAAGCTTCATTTAGAGAATCTGCTACATTTTTGATCGCGTCAGATTCAACATACATAACCTCTCTAGCGAGCGATAGGATTTCATGGCTTGTCATTTTATTTTTCATACTTACCTTGAAATTTAAAACTATTTTTCGTTTAGGGTTAAGAGATTATAAAAACTATATAAAAACAATATATCGTCAACAAACTAAATCCTTCGAATCTTTTAATAACTTTATTTTTTCTATAAGCTATTACAAAGATTGATAAGGTCAAACTTAACATAATCAGGTAGTGAACGGATAGAATATTATCAGGTAGTTTACTGGGTGAAATCGCTGTAGCTGCACCAATAACCGCCAGTAGATTAAAGATATTTGATCCAATAATATTTCCAACAGCCAGTCCATATTCTTTTTTTAGAGCGCTAGTGATAGAAACACTTAATTCAGGTAGGCTGGTGCCAATAGCTACCAAAGTAATACCTATTACAGTTTCAGATATTTCGAGTGTATGTGCAATTTTTATGGCATTACGCACTATCATATCTGCACCAATAAAAAGAAGAACTAAGCCTATTATCAAAAGAGTGAGAGCTTTTTTAGTAGCAAAAGTTTTGTAATTATTTTTTTTGAAATCATCTTGTTCAATATTTTCATTTGATAATTTTAAACTAAATCTAACTAGCCATATCATAACTAGAATAAATCCCCCTAAAATCAGCCTTCCTTCATTGACACTTATAGCGTTATCTATAAATGGAAGAATCATTATTAGAGAAACTAGAAGTAAAAGTGTAATTAGTTTTTTATATACCTTTGAGGACATTTGTACTGGTCTTATTAATGCCATAGTCCCTAAAACAAGACCTATATTTGCAGTATTGGAACCAATTGCATTTCCAATTGCCAAGTTGGACTCTCCATCTAGTGCAGCGACCAGTGAAACCAATATTTCTGGAGCAGAGGTTGCGAAGGCAACTATAGTAAGTCCTATTACTATTATTGGTATTTTCATATTTTTTGCGATGGAAGCGGCTCCATCTACAAAATAGTTCGAACCAAGAATTAGAATCATTATCCCAATTGCAAGTAGTGTAATATCTATAAGCATAATTTAATTATTATTTTTTAAAGTTATATTTATTGTCAGTTTGAATTAGAATTTAACGTAATAATACATAATATCTCTATTTTATGTGGTTGTGTTGAGTTGTTAGTCTTTGGGTAAGAAAATTTTTTTTATTAGGAATAATTAATTATGTCACCAAATGAAATTAGTAGTCTGATTAATAAAGGCATTGATAATGTCAACGTCAATGTTAGAAGTGAGGATAATACTCATTTTGAAGCTGTTGTCATAACTGATAACTTCGAAGGTAAATCTTTAATTAAGAGACATCAAATGGTTTATGGTTGTCTTGGAAAGCTTATGGGCAATGAGATTCATGCCTTATCACTAAAAACTTATACAGATAAAGAGTGGCAATTAATGAACAGCTCTAATGGATAAGTTAAAAATTGTTGGCGGCAATCAATTGGATGGCGAGCTAACCATATCTGGTGCAAAAAACGCAGCATTACCAATTTTAGCAGGCTCTCTTTTAAGTTCTGAAGTCATAAATTTACAAAATGTTCCGCAACTAAATGACGTTGCAACCATGCTGACTCTTCTACAAAGCTTGGGCGTAAAAGTAATATTTGATGAAAGAATGAATTTACAATTAGACTCTTCTGATATCTCAAGTTATTGCGCACCTTATGATTTAGTAAAAACAATGAGAGCTTCAATCTTGGTTTTAGGTCCGTTATTAGCTAGATTTGGGCAGGCTAAGGTATCGCTTCCTGGTGGATGTGCAATAGGTGCTAGACCAGTTAATTTTCATGTACAAGGTCTGGAGGCAATGGGTGCGAAAATCACTGTCAAAAACGGCTATATAAATGCAAGTGCAGAAAAATTATCTGGCGCCAATATTAATTTTAGTCGAGTGAGTGTTACTGGGACTCAAAATATAATGATGGCAGCGGTATTGGCAAGAGGTGAAACGGTAATAAAAAATGCAGCCAAAGAACCTGAAGTAATTGATTTAGCAAATTTTCTAAATAGCATGGGCGCGAAAATTATCGATGCTGGTAGTGATAAAATAGTGATTGAAGGTGTTGAAACACTGAAAGAATCTAAGTATGAGATTCTTCCTGATCGTATTGAGGCAGGAACCTATCTTGTGGCAACTGCCATAACAGGCGGAAAGATACGTTTAAAACAAGTTGTTCCTGAGCATTTGACGGCTGTTATATCGAAATTAGAGGAAGCGGGTGCAATTATTGATGTGGGTGATAATTGGATTGATCTTGATATGCGATCCAAGAGACCTTCGTCTGTCAATTTAGAAACAACTCCTTACCCTGGTTTTCCAACCGATATGCAAGCACAATTTTGCGCATTGAATTCCGTTGCTTCTGGTTCTGCAATCATAAAAGAAACTATTTTTGAAAACCGATTTCAACATATTAATGAGCTCCATAGAATGGGTGCTGATATTGAAATACAAGGAAATAATGCGTTAATAAAAGGAAAGAAAATATTAACCGCAGCCCCAGTTATGGCTACAGATCTAAGGGCGTCTGCAGGATTAATTATAGCTGCTTTGGCCGCACAAGGAGAAACTGTAATCGATCGTATTTATCACATTGATAGAGGATACGAGAGAATCGAAGAAAAACTGCATCAACTGGGCGCTGATATTTCTCGAGAATCAGGTTAGAAATTGTATTTCTATATATATATGCTCTAGCCAATCGTCATAATCACCGTGTATAATATTCAAATTACAGACCACTATTTCGCACTTACGATAATATTAGATTAATAAAAACCTTAAATTCTAAAGAAGCTAAATTTAAATCAATTATTTTTTGACTAAATTAAGTGAAATATGTGCTCAAAAGCGTATTAAAAAATACAATAGATAAACTTTTTGATTGGATCGATGGAGTAAGATTAAATGACAGAAAAAGTTGATCAAAGTAAGCGTCACTTCTTAACTATCGCAACTGCGGTTACTGGTGGTGTAGGCATTGCTTTTGCTGCGGTGCCTTTCTTATCCTCATTAAAGCCAAGCGCAAGGGCGCGAGCATTAGGTGCACCTGTCGAAGTTCCCTTAGCTTCATTGGAGCCAGGAGAAATGATCCGAGTAGTTTGGCGGGGGCGCCTTGTTTATGTCCTTCGAAGGACAGAGGAAATGCTGGGGAGATTGGTCGGGGTAACAGAGTATCTTAGAGACCCAAATTCTTCTAATGTGGAATTACAGCCTAGTTATGCTACAAATGAGCATCGTTCATTGAATCCAGAGTACCTTGTTGTGGAAGGATCTTGCACTCATTTGGGTTGTGCACCTTTACCTCAATTTGAAGTTACTCCCTCATCAGATTGGTTTGGCGGCTTCTTTTGTCCTTGTCATGGCTCAAAATTTGATTTATCTGGAAGAGTTTATAAGGGTGTTCCAGCCCCAACTAACTTAAGAGTTCCTCCATATACTTTTAGTCAAACCAATGTGATTACCATTGGTATTGATTCAGGATCTGCATAATGGCTAATAACGAAAAAAAACAATCAGAAAATTCTAATAAATTGCTAAATTGGATTGATGAACGTTTCCCTTATACGGAAACAATGAGATATCACATCACCGAATATTATGCATCAAAAAATTTCAATTTTTGGTATGTATTTGGAGTCTTGGCCATGGTTATTTTGGTCATCCAGTTATTTACAGGAATTTTCTTGACGATGAATTATAAGCCTTCTGCGACAGATGCTTTTTCATCAGTTGAATATATTATGCGAGATGTTGAATGGGGCTGGTTAATTCGATACATGCATTCCACTGGCGCCTCTTTCTTTTTTATTGTGGTTTATCTGCATATGTTTAGAGCCATGCTTTACGGATCTTATAAAAAACCAAGAGAGCTAATTTGGATTATCGGAATGTTAATTTTTATTGTGCTCATGGCAGAAGCGTTTGCTGGGTACCTTTTGCCTTGGGGTCAAATGTCATATTGGGGCGCTCAAGTCATCATTTCAATATTTGGTGCAATTCCCTTTATAGGCGAAGCGTTAGTTGAGATTATTCGCGGCGATTACTCTATCTCTGATATTACGCTTAATCGTTTTTTTGCCTTGCATGTTATTGCATTGCCTTTAGCTTTAGTTGCACTGATTTTTGTTCATATTGTTGCATTACATGAAGTAGGTTCGAATAACCCTGATGGCATTGATATCAAAAAATATAAAAATGAAGAAGGTATTCCGATTGATGGGGTAGCTTTTCATCCTTACCATACAAGTAAAGATTTGGTTGCTATAATTATATTTTTGATGATCTTTTCTATGGTTGTATTTTTTGCTCCAGAGATGGGAGGTTACTTTTTGGAGTATTCAAATTTTGAAAAAGCGAACCCTATGGCAACCCCTGAACATATAGTTCCCGTTTGGTATTTTACTCCTTTTTACGCTTTGTTAAGAGCAGTTCCAGATAAGTTGGGTGGAGCTATCTTAATGGGTCTCGCTGTTATTTTGCCATTATTTTTACCATGGCTTGATCGTGCAAAAGTAAAATCTATTCGATATCGAGGCTGGATTTACAAAACAGCCCTATCATTATTTGCTATAAGTTTTATTGCTTTAGGCGTGCTTGGTGTTCTTCCTGCAGAAGGAGTTTATATTTTGTTAGCGAGAATATTTGGTATATTGTATTTTGGCTTTTTTATCCTGATGCCCTACTACACCAAGATTGATAAGACAAAACCTGTCCCAGACAGAGTGACTTAGATATGAATAGTTATAAGACAATATTTCCTTTAGTAATGATCGTAATATTATTTACAACAAATATTTTCGCCGCTACTGGTAAATCTTTACAGAATGCAAATAATGACCCTCAAGATATTAAATCACTTCAAAGTGGTGCGCGTAATTTTATGAACTATTGTTCTGGCTGCCATTCAGCTGAATATGTACGTTATAATGTAATTGCTTCAGATCTTGATTTAAGTGATGCACAATTACAAGAAAACTTGATGTTTAACGCACAACAGCCCTTCGAAACAATTAATGCTTCTATGCCATCTATGGATGCTGCTGGATGGTTTGGCCAAGCTCCCCCTGATCTTTCCTTAATGGCCAGAGCAAAGAGCACAGATTATATTTATAGTTTTCTAAAGAGTTTTTATATTGATCAATCAAGTCCCACTGGAGTTGATAATTTAATTCTAGCAGGGACAAGTATGCCAAATGTTCTTTGGGAGCTTCAAGGTCACCAAGTTATGATTGGAGAGCAAGGATCAGAGCATCTCGAGCTTAGCAATCCCGGCAAAATGTCCGAGGAAGAATTTGATATTTTTCTTCGAGATACCGTTAATTTTTTAGAGTATATAAGTGAGCCGATAAGAAATGCCAGGCGTGCATTAGGCATTAAAGTACTAATGTTTTTGGCATTTTTCTTAATATTAGCTTATCTTTTAAAGAAAGAAATTTGGAAAGACGTGAATTAAGTTTGTGAAAGAATTTAACTTTTTATAAAAAAAGGATCATTAATGTCAGTCATAGCAAACAGAAGATCGGTAATGAATTTATTTTCAAGACCAACGTGCATTCACAGTCATCGTACGAGAATTGTATTGGCAGAGAAAAATATCAATATAGATATCACCAGTGTAGTTGGACCAGACTTACCCGAGGATCTAATGGATGTAAACCCATATCATACATTACCAACGTTAATTGATAGAGATCTTGTTCTCTATGATTCACGTGTCATTATTGAATACTTAGATGAGCGTTTTCCTCATCCACCATTAATGCCTGTAGACCCAGTTACTCGAGCACAATTCAGAATGGCTTTATATAGAATAGAGCAGGACTGGTATTCTTTAGCTGATAAATTTGCTGTTAATGGCGAAGGGAAACTAGCAACAAAACCAAAGAAAATGCTACGTGAAAGTATCTTGGCTGCTGTCGATCTATTTTCAATTAAATCTTATTTTATTAGTGATGATTTTTCATTAGTTGATTGTACTATTGCACCTATATTATGGAGATTACCTGAATATGGTATTGATTTAGGTTCGAATGTGCCATCAATTGATAAATATATGGATAGAGTTTTTGATCGACCCTCATTTCGCGAGAGCTTAAGCGAGCTAGAACAAGAGATGCGGCTTTAGTAACAATCGGTTATTTTCAAAAATCAATAAGCTCATGGAATTATCAACTATATCGAAACGACCTTATTTGATTAAAGCCATGATTGAATGGATTAATGATAATAATTTTACCCCACATATCTTGGTGGATACCTTAGTTAAGGACGTGATGGTTCCTGAGGATTTCATTCAGGATGATAAAATCATCCTGAATATTAGCCATTCTGCTTCGAGTAATTTGAACATTAACCTGCAATCCATTTCATTTGATGGAAGATTTAACGGTAATTCAACAAGAATTTTTGTTCCATCCTTAGCGATTTTAAGCGTCTATGCTAAAGAAACTGGTGAAGGAATGGTATTCAATAGTGGCAGTGATCAAGAAGTTAAAAAAGATAAAATTACAAAAAAACCAACTCACTTAAAACTAGTAGAATAATTTATTGCTCGCGTTGCTCTTGTTCTTGAACTTTTGGGTGGCCATTTATTAATTGTGCCCAGGCTAATCTTCTTCTGATCCTCCCATTCTCTTCCATATATAATTGGCCTGTAGCCCCGTTAAGCTCCTGCATAGAATTATTTTTTAGAGAATTTAAAGCAGCAACTAAAAAATAAGCATCATAGCCCATAGCATTTTGTCGACTTTGGATAGCGTCACCAGGCCAATACTTGCGAAGTATTAAGGGGAGGTTCTTAAGCCATATTTGTTGATCTATGACCCAAGGTGCATCTGTAAAAATAACATCATTAAGGTCATTCAAATTAGAGTTGTACGAATATATTGTTGAAGTTGAGTATATTGGTAAAATCTCATCTCCAGAAAGATGATAATTTAGTTGTGATTTAAGTAGTTTAGCGCTTGCTGTATCGGCCGCAACCAAAAATATAAAGTCCACATCCTGTCTTCGTCTTGGGCTAAAGGAGAAATTTTTATTTAAATTGGCAGATAGACGATTATACCTTTTTTCGCTTAATGATATGCCAAGCAGATCTTTTAATTCAAATGTAAAATCCTTCTCGTTCTGACTATAGAATTGACTGTCTAAAATTACTCCACCCATCGATTCCAGCGTGGAGGTATAAATCTCATTAAGTTGACGTCCCCATTCGTTATCCGGTGCAATAATTACACCATATTTATTTTGATCAATGATTACCTTATTAGAGGTGGAGATCGCCTCATCAATCGAAGAAAGAGAAAATTGATACATACCAACTAATGACTGATTATCTTCCAAAGAATTTAAAGTTAGTATTGGGGTTCTAAAGGCAATTTTTTTTGCTAGATCATTAACTGAATCTTGCAATAAAGGTCCAACTACAAAATCAGCACCATCTTCAATTGCTTGATTGTAGGCACTCTCACTATTTTGAAATTTTTGAGTGTCATAAATTCTGATTTTATTTATTCTGGGCTCGTTGTTGCTCAGAGAATAGTGAGCGCTGAGGAATCCATTTTGGATAGATTTTCCCTCTCTTTTATAATCACCACTTAAGGGCAGTAACAAGGCTACCTGTTCTGGAAAGTTTTCTAAATAATAATTCGGTGCTAATAGTTTCTGATCTCTCATGATTGGTTTTGACATAGATGAGATCGCTGTATTTTTCTGATTTTGAATGCTTGTTGGAGTGCAGCCAGATAAAAATATACCGATTAATCCAGTCAATAGTCCGATGCTTAAGAGTTTATTTTTCAAGGTTATTTTTTTATTAGATTATTTTGCAGTTAATTTAGGATATTCTTATATTAATGGTTAAAATTATCAATGAATGTTAAATAAATTGTGGTTAACGAGATGGAAAATGGAAAATTGTTTGTTGTTGCCACTCCTATCGGTAATCTCGATGATACATCAAAACGCAGTTTAAAAACTCTTAATGATGTTGATTTAATAGCCGCCGAAGATACTCGTAAGACAAGGCATTTATTATCCCATTTTAATATTAAAGCAAGAATGATTTCTCTTCACGAGCATAACGAGGAAGAGGCAGCAAAAAAATTAATAAAAGAAATTAAAAATGGCAACTCAGTTGCTTTGGTCAGTGATGCAGGTACTCCCGCAATAAATGACCCTGGCTATAGATTAATATTACAGGCACACAAACAAAATATTACAGTCGTTCCTCTGCCTGGCCCATGTTCGATAATTAGCGCTTTGTCTGTCTCTGGATTACCAAGTGATCGATTTTGCTTTGAAGGTTATTTACCCGCAAAAAGTGAGTCAAGGAAGTCAAAATTAAAAGAGTTAGAAAAAGATGAAAGGACATTAATTTTTTTAATTTCAGTGCATAAAATAAGTCAATCGCTAGAAGATATCTTGTTGATTTTTGGAGGAGATAGGATAGCTTTTATTGCACGCGAGATGACTAAAATATACGAACAATGTACTAGAACGAATCTTGGCGAACTATTAAAAATGATTGAAGTGGGTGAAATTCCTAAGAAAGGTGAGTTTGTATTGATTGTAGAAGGCTGTAAAGAAAATAACGACGATTCTCTGGTATTAGCTAGAGATTTAATGGGTGAATTAATAAATAATAATTTAAGCAGTCAAGCGGTCGATATCGTGACGAAGGTGACTAAAATAAAACGTAATATAATATATAAGATGATGCTTGAATTAAAAAAAGAGCAATAAGATTATTGGGGTAGTGTTTTAGCCGATCTATTTTTTAGATGATATAAATAAATAATGAGACAAGCCAGTAAGAATGGTACTAATCTTTCAAAAGGGTCTCCTGGAAGATTTCCTAAAATCGAAAGCCAGTATGAAATATTGTTAGTTGTGGTATCAGGAGCAATATTTCCATAACTATAAAATAAGACTGTTGAGCTGAACCCTATAATTATACTCCATAATCTTGCTTCTGATGAAGGTTCATGGTTAATTACTCTCGCTATTACTATAGCGCCAAACGCTGCACCTAGAGCACTCCAAGCAAATAATACACGATCAAAAATACTGTCTGGAATTATCCAGGCCAGTATTACCGCTGCAAAAACAATAATACTCATAACTATGCGTGATACCAGTAAACCACCAACACTAAAGTATTTTGATAAACCTAAATCATGGGATATAGCTGAAGATGCTGCAAGTAAGAGAGAATCAACTGTTGACATTACCGCTGAAAGAATCGAAGCAATAACGATACCAGCTAATACAGGAGGGAGAAGTTGCTCTGCCATCAGATAAAAAATTTGCTCTCCTGTGTGCATTTCTGTAATTAGAGTTCTTCCTGCAAGCCCTAATGCCGCCATTGCACAAAAAATTATGATTGACCAGATAACAGCAATTGCCGCACCAAGTTTTAATTCATGATCGCCCTTAACTGCCATTAATCGAGATAAAAGATGGGGCTGTCCAAATGTACCACTACCAATACCGATCATACCCGCCAGAAAACCAAATAAGATAAAACCCGAGTGACCACCCATCCAATCACTATGATTATTATCTATAGTCGAAAGGTTAGTAATTATCTCACTGAAACCTCCAGCTTCATTAACGGTTATGAATGACACGATAAGAGCAGCAGCCATCATTATAAAAGCTTGAAGGGTATCAGTAATACTGGCAGCCCAAAATCCACCTAGAATACAGTACAATAATATTATGCATGCGCTAACGATTAAGCTTGTACCCGCGGTCATTTGGAAGTTACTAATGAATGCAGAGGCAGCTGCATCAAATTGAGCAGCAATATAAAAAATAAAACAAAATGCAATTAATAAAGCAGATAAACTGGCTATTTTACGCCTATCTTTGCCCTTAATATTGCCGCAAATGAAATCCGTAGGAGTGATCCATTTTTTTAGACTCGACTCAGTCCTCACTCTTGGTCCTAATAACAACCACATTATTATATAACCAGCCCATATACCTGGCATCATCCATAATGCTGAATAACCATAAACAAAAACAAAACCACTAAATCCAAGCAATACCCAGGCAGATGAAGTGCTAGCCGCGTAGGATAAACCAGCAACCCAAGGGCCTAATTGCCTTCCAGCTAACAAAAAATCAGTATTATTTTTTATTTTTTTCGAAGCGATAAAACCAATAAGAATAAGTAGGACTTGATAGAAAATCAGTGTAATTACGATAACTTGGGATTGATGCATATTGATTTCTTTCAGTTATATTTCAATATGACTTTAAGGCTAATAGCTAACATCGTCAATATATGATTATTTGATCTTAAAGTACGATTTTTCTTATTGATGGTATATGGCATAAAAATTTAAATAAAAATAAATAAAGAATATTGAAAAATATATTATTATGAGTTTGTTATGTATTGATTGTATTAAGTTATATTGATATGTTGTTAAAGCATAATATATTTAAATACTATCTCGATAATTTTTGAAGCTTTTATTGTCCGATTTGAAGATTTAGAATCAGTATAAGGTTTCTCAACCTTTGAAGGCATGGAGTTGACTGGTCGAGCTAAATCCAAGTATTTAAATGGAATTTAATATATGAAAATGGCAATACTGTTGGCCTAGCTCGTGGCCAATACCTTCATAGACCGACTAAGTCAGTAGCTTGAGATAAATTTATGCTTGAAAGTGAAATTTATATTTTATTAACAACTGCAGCAGCAGTAGCTTTCATCCATACCTTGATTGGACCAGATCATTATCTGGTGTTCGTGGCTTTGAGTAAGGCAAGAAATTGGACTATAGGTAAAACCTTAAGAATCACCTCTATATGTGGTATTGGTCATATACTAAGTTCAATTTTGATTGGATCAGTTGGTATTTTTTTTGGTGCGGAACTGATGAAGTTGGTTCATATTGAGGAGATTCGGGGTACCTTATCTGGTTGGTTGTTGTTAGTTTTTGGGGGTATTTATTTTATTTGGGGTTTGAAAAAAATGGGTCGATCTCATTCTCACACTCATTCCCATCATCATGGTGAGATTTATCATTCCCATGAGCATTCACATAATAAAGAGCATATGCATCCTCATTTAGACAAGGGCAGCAATTATCTTACGCCTTGGGCACTTTTTATAATCTTTGTCTTGGGACCTTGTGAGGCTTTAATTCCGTTATTTATGTATCCAGCAGCTCAAAATAATACCATGACAGTAATTATGGTTGCTGCAGTATTTGGCTTAGTTACCTTGGTTACGATGTTACTAGCAGTTTTTTTGAGTATGCATGGCTTAAAGCATGTAAAAATTCGTTATATGGAAAAATACTCTCATGCTATTGCGGGGGCTTCCATTATGTTTTGTGCAGGCGCTATTAACTTTATGAATTTATGAGTTTAGATTATATTTATATTGAGTAATTTTATTAAAGGTGACCCAATGTCTGAATGACCAGAATCTCTAGATATCAGATCTGATGAGGTTGTTATTTCAAAGCAATTTCCTAGTGCTTTTTTAATACATCATTATTTTCTGCTTTAACTTTACTCAATATTGATACATTAATTATTAGTGGTCTCACGACAAGCGGCCGCGAAAGACTACTTGCGTCGATGCAATTTCTCATGGCTTTAAACCCATTGTTATTGCAGATACTTGTGGAGATCGGCATCAAGTCCCTTATGAGGTAAGTCTTTTTGATATAAATGCGAAATATGGTGACGTTATTTCAGAAAAAGAAGTGCTTGAATATTTATCGATATGATATTTAGTAGAAATTTATTACCTCAAAACTTATATATTTTTTAGTAATTTGGGTTTACTCTTGTTGCTGTAAGAGTTGGCCTGGTAATCGCTATTTCTCATTAATTGAGTAAGTAGAGGAAAGTCCGGGCTCCTTCGGACAAGGTGCCAGGTAACACCTGGGGGGCGCAAGCCCATGGATAGTGCCACAGAAAATACACCGCCTAAGTACTTTTGTACCGGTAAGGTTGAAATGGTGCGGTAAGAGCGCACCGCATAAATGGCAACATTTATGGCAGGGAAAACCCCGCCTGGAGCAAGACCAAATAGAGAAGTATTTGACTAACGTCATACCGTCGGTTCCGAACGGGCTTCTGGGTAGGTTGCTAGAGGTAGTTGGTGACAACTATTCGAGATGAATGATTATCCTAGACAGAACCCGGCTTATGGCCAACTCTTACTTTTTTATTCACTCCCTTTTAATTTTTGAAATCTATTGCTCATAGAATCAGTTACTTAAGTTGATTCATTCAACCATTGTAGTTGAATTAGCGCAGATTTGATTTTAATTTAGCTTAACTGATTTTTAGGCTTAATTAATTTATAGAATAATAATAAATTAGATATTATGGTTTAGCTATGACCTTTAAGTGATTGATTTATGGTTTCAAAAAAAATAATTAATCATGATTTATTCTATAAAAACCCATCTAAGTTACTGTACTTAATAGAATTATTCTATTTATTAAGTTGACGCTCGTATACCTCGAGAATATAGTGTTTATTAGTGGAAAAATGTGGGAGATTATGGTTTTAATTATCACTAAAGCCAGTAATTCATAAAAAGATGATGTTTCGTGGAGCAACAAAAGTAACGATTGATGCGAAGGGGCGCCTAGCCATTCCTACTCGCTACCGTGATCGTTTGGAATCTCGCAGTAATGGTCAACTGGTTGTAACCGTTGATAGGGATTATTGCTTACTTTTGTATCCTTTTCCTGATTGGGAGGAAATTGAACGAAAATTAATTCGCTTACCAAGTCTGGACAAACAAGCCAGACGTCTTCAAAGGTTGATGGTGGGTTATGCAACAGAATTAGAATTAGATGGTAACGGTCGGATACTTCTTTCTAGAGAGTTAAGAGAGTTTGCCGAAATAGATCGTCAGGCCATATTAATTGGTCAGGGAAATAAATTTGAATTATGGAACGATGACATATGGAATAAAAAACGAGACTCATGGTTGAGTGAAGAAGATGAGGGAAATTTATCTGCTGAACTTGAAGCATTGTCTCTTTAATTAATTCGGTGAAGGTTAAAAATGAGAATGATCACATACCAGTATTACTCAATGAGGCTATCGCAGGATTAAATATAAAAAAAAATGGAATATATATTGATGGAACTTTTGGAAGAGGGGGTCACAGTAAAGAGATTTTAAACATGCTTGATAAAAAAGGTCACTTATATGCCATTGACCGAGATTTACAAGCGATGGATGAAATTGACCCTGAAATTGAAAGTGATTTACGTTTTGAATTAATTAAGGATGAAATGTCAGAATTAAAAAATATAGCGATGGGAAAGGCTTTAATCGGAAAGATTGATGGTTTGCTTTTTGATTTAGGAGTTTCATCTCCTCAGCTGGATCAGGCATCAAGAGGATTTAGTTTTCAAAAAGATGGCCCTTTGGATATGCGCATGGATATAACTAAGGGTATGACTGCTGCTGAATGGTTATCTACTGTTAGTGAAGATAAATTAAGAACAGTCTTGTTTCAGTATGGAGAAGAAAAATTTTCCTCAAGAATAGCCAGAAATATTGTTAAAAATAGAAATATAGCACCATTAAAAACTACGTTTGATCTAGTGAATGTAGTAACTCAAGCCGTGCCAAAAATGCATTTTAAGAAACATCCGGCAACTAAAACATTTCAGGCAATTCGGATATATATAAATGACGAGTTATCACAACTTGAAAGCGCTTTAACCGCGAGTATTGATGTATTAAAAAGTGGTGGTCGTTTGTGCGTGATTAGTTTCCACTCACTCGAAGATCGAATAGTAAAAAGATTTATAAAAAACGCATCATTAGAAACAAAGCAATATAGAGGATTACCAGATGTTCCAAAAGAATTTCAACCGCAATTAAAAATTATAGGAAAAGCGGTAAGGGCAACTATTGCTGAAATTGGAGTAAATGTAAGAAGTCGAAGTGCAGTTTTGAGAATAGCAGAGAGAATTTAATTTTAAATGAGATAACGAGATAATAAGGGAGGCGTACACATGTTTGAGTTAATGGATGCACACAGTCAGAGTGCGATAATAAAAGTAATTGGTGTTGGCGGCGGCGGCGGGAATGCTGTTTCACATATGGTAAATGCTGGCATTGAAGGCGTTGATTTTGTTTGCGCTAATACAGATGCACAGGCATTGAATACAGCAAGAGTCAAGACCGCCTTACAAATAGGTTGCAACATTACAAAGGGTCTTGGAGCTGGTGCTGATCCAGATATTGGTCGTCAAGCAGCCATGGAAGATCGAGATAGGATTGTTGAGGTAATAGAAGGCGCAGATATGCTATTTATCACTGCCGGAATGGGCGGAGGAACTGGTACTGGAGCGGCTCCGGTAGTAGCTCAAGTAGCTAAAGAGCTCGGGATATTAACGGTAGCTGTAGTGACTCGACCTTTTGAAATGGAAGGTTCTAAGAGAATGGCTATAGCTGATAATGGTATTGCTGAACTGGGTAAATATGTCGATTCTTTGATAACTATTCCAAATGAAAAATTACTTGCAGTACTAGGTAGTGACTGTACATTGGTTAATGCTTTCGAATCTGCAAATGAAGTTCTTCAAGGAGCAGTTCAAGGTATAGCTGAATTGATAACTACACCAGGAACTATGAACGTTGATTTTGCCGATGTAAGAACAGTTATGTCTGAAATGGGTATGGCGATGATGGGTACCGGTTCTTCATCGGGTGAGGGGCGAGCTAGAGAGGCAGCAGAATCAGCTATTTCTAGTCCATTATTGGAAGATGTTAATCTTTCAGGAGCAAATGGAATCTTGGTAAATGTCACTTCAGACTTGAATCTAACTATTGGTGAGTTCTCTGAAATTGGAGATACTATCAAGGAATTCGCAGCACCAGACGCAACGGTGATCATTGGTTCAGCACTTGATCCATCCATGAATGATGAAGTTAGAGTCACGGTGGTGGCAACTGGCTTAGGGAAAGATATGACGAGCTCACAGACACCGCCAATGCGCGTTATACAAAAAGAAACAAGCATGGAGAATGATCCAAATCCAAATTATCGTAATTATGAGAAACCTACAACCGAGAGAAAAAAAGCCGTTGGAGATGGAATGGAGGGTGAAGAATCCACTCAAGAATATCTCGATATACCTGCTTTTTTAAGACGACAGGCAGATTAATTATTGAGTTTTTGCTAATCACTTCTTACTCATTGAACGCCGTGTAAAGTGATTGCAATAAAGCGACTGAAAGAAATATGAAATGGATTTAAAAAAATCTTATCTTCAGTTATTAATGTGTATTGTTTTATGTATCTTTTCAGCAGTTGCAATAATTTATATAAAACATCAGTCTCGTGAGTTATTCATTGAGCTTGAAGCCTTGAATGCCGAACGTGATAAGTTAAATATACAATGGAGCGAATTAAAAACAGAAGAAAATGTTTGGGCTACACCCATGAGAATAGAGAGAGAAGCGATCAATAAACTTAATTTGCAAAGGCCTCCCATAAAAAAAATAAAAGTATATGAGAAAAGATGAGTCGTGGTGCTGAAACTAAAGAAGAGATTTCGAGGCGTTTTATAGCAAGAACTTTCTGGGTACTTGGTTTTTTTATATTACTCTCATTTCTGTTGCTTTTGAGAGCGACTTATTTGCAAGTTTTAAATAAAGATTTCTTGATTAATCAGGGAAATGCAAGACAGATGCGTGAGCCAACCATAATGGCTTATCGTGGGATGATTACAGATAGAAATAATAAACCATTAGCAATTAGTACTCCAGTCGACAGTCTTGCTATAAATCGTAAAAATTTTCTCATTTCTCCTCAGCAACTTAATGATTTATCAGAATTATTAGATATTGATTTACAAAAGTTACAAAAACAAATTAAAGCCAATAATGAAAAGCCTTATTGGTATTTAAAAAGACATGTTAGTACGGAATTATCTGACAAGGTAAAGGCATTAAATATAAAAAACTTAAGTATTAACAGAGAATATAAGCGAACATATCCAGCTGGAGAACTCGTATCACAAATACTTGGCTATACAGATACAGATGAAAAAGGGATTGAAGGAATAGAGCTGCAATACGAGAGCTGGTTAAGAGGTGTTTCAGGTAAAAAGAAAGTATTAAAAGATAGGAAATTTAGATCCATTGAGAACATTGGTATTATCAAAACAGCAAGACCTGGAAAAGATTTAAAACTCAGTATAGATTTAAGATTACAGTACATTGCTAATAAACTACTCAAGGAATCTATCCTTGAGAATCAAGCTCAATACGGCACCATAATTGTGCTTAATGCTTTAACTAGTGAAGTGCTTGCAATGGCCAACCAACCTTCTTTTGATAATAATGAGCGCGCATCTTTAAATCATTCTTTAATCAGAAATCGAGCTGTCATTGATATGTATGAGCCTGGCTCGAGTATTAAACCATTTATTATTGCTAATGCTATCGAATCTGGCCAATACGATACTTTAAGTCTGATTGATACCTCTCCTGTAAAAATTGGCAAGAAAATTATAAAAGACCGAACTGAGAAAGGAGCCATAGATTTAGCTACGATTTTAAGTAAATCATCAAATGCAGGGATGAGCAGAATTTCATTATCATTGGAGTCAGATAAACTTTGGGAAATGATGAGTAACTTTGGTTTTGGAACATTTTCTTCAGGTGGCTTTCCTGGAGAGGCTAGAGGTGAACTCCATCATCACTCACAATGGGGCGATATTGGGAAAGCAACCATGTCATATGGCTATGGAATAAGTGTAACACCCCTTCAATTAGCTCAGGCGTATGCCATATTAGCTAATGATGGGATTCATAGGCCAATTAGTTTATTGGCCAATCAATTAGGGGAAGGAAAACGAGTTTTAAGTTCAGCAACGGCAGCCGCAGTTCGGGGAATGTTAGAGAAGGTAGTGGGCCCAGACGGTACCGCGAGAAAAGCAACAGTTGAAGGTTATCGTGTAGGTGGAAAGTCAGGAACTGTATGGAAAACTTCTGGATCTGGTGGTTATACCGAGGATAGATACAGATCGTTTTTTGTTGGTATTGCACCATTAGACAATCCGCAGTTGGTTGTTGTGGTATTTATTGATGAGCCATCAGGAGAGTTCTATTATGGCGGTGATGTTGCGGCGCCTGTTTTTTCAAAAGTGATATCTGAATCATTGAGGCTCATGGCAATACCACCTAATTATAATACCTCTCCTTTGCCACCGTTAATTGCCGATTTAAATCTTGAATAATATTTCAATAAAATGTTACCAAAAGTAAAAATAAATCTAAGCGAATTATTGTCTGGTATAGCCATTGCACCTCCCATTCCTATGACAGGTATTAGCGATGACAGTCGAAATATAAAAAAAGGCAATATTTTTTTTGCTTGCCACGGCGAAACTTATCATGGGTTAAATTTTTTAGAATCAGTTATTAAAAATGGTGCGATAGCCGTAATTTATGAAAAACCATATGATCTTTCCCAATTAAAAAATTGTGCTATTCCATTAATTGGTGTGGAAAATTTAAGTGAGTATATGGGTGAAATTGCCAATCGATGGTATGACTTTCCATCAAGTGTTTTAGAGGTCATAGGAATTACTGGAACCAATGGTAAAACAACGGTGGCATGGCTAATTCAACAGTGTCTTTCTTTGTTGGGAAATAAATGTGGATATATCGGAACGCTAGGTGTTGGTGTAAAAAATATTGACAAAGGCGGATTAACAACACCCTCTTGTTTTGAGCTCCATAAACAATTATCTATATTCAAAGAAATGGGGATCAAATATGTTGCTGTGGAAGTATCTTCCCATGCTATTGAACAAGATAGGATTGCGGGTTTATCTTTTGGCGCAACAATATTTACAAACTTATCTCGAGATCATTTGGATTATCATGGTAGCTTTGAGGCATATAGTAAAATTAAGGCTAAGCTATTTATAGATATAGATTCAAAAATAAAAATTATAAATTGCCATGATGATTTTGGCAGAACATTACTTAAAAAAATTAATAATAAAGCCATATCTATAATAAAAGGACAGACATCTGTAATTCATGATGAAGCCTATTTATCAATTCTGAGCTCTAAAGCAAATGAATTTGGGCATACAGTTTATATAAAAAGTACATGGGGTGAAAAAGATTTTATCCTTCCTTTGATGGGTGAATTTAATATTGAAAATGCAGCACAAGTTATTGCTTTAATTTCAGCTTATGAATTTGATTTTAAGAAAATATTGTTAGCTATGGAGAAGATTTCACCACCTCAAGGCCGGATGGAATTAATTGATGCATCAATGAATCAAAATCTGCCAAGTGTGTTTGTGGATTTTGCGCATACACCAGGGGCGTTAAAAGCAGCTTTACTTGCCTTAAGATTGCATTGTAAAAGAAAGATTTGGTGTGTTTTTGGATGTGGCGGAGATCGCGATAAGGGAAAAAGAAAATTAATGGGGCTTATCGCTAAGGATTATGCTGATTATGTTGTTGTAACAAGTGATAATCCTCGTAATGAGTCCCCAGAAAATATTATTTCTGAGATTTTACTGGGATCAAGTGACGCCGCACATACGATAATTGATAGATCAACAGCGATTAATTTTGCGATTAAATCTGCTAGTAATCAGGACGTTATTCTTATAGCAGGTAAAGGGCACGAAGATTACCAGCTAATTGAAAACAAGAAAATTAATTTTTCAGATAATCTAGTTTCACAGAAAGCCTTGGAATTGCGTCTTAAAGAGATAAACAAATGATTAAATTATCATTAAGCGAAGCTGTTGATCATATGGACGGTGAATTTTATGGTAAAGATAGGTATTTTTATGGCGTCAGTACTGATTCTAGAGAAATAAATCCGGATGAATTGTTTTTTGCTTTAAGAGGACCAAGTTTTAATGGCAATAAATTCAGTGGACAAGCTCTTATGAAAAATGCTGCAGCTTGTGTTATTGATGATAAAAATTTTCAATCGAATGAAACCATTTTAGTTGAAAATACAGAAATTGCTCTCGGTAAATTAGCTAAGACTTGGCGGCAAAAAGTAACAGCAAAAATTATTGCTATCACAGGAAGTAACGGAAAAACATCTGTGAAAGAAATATTGAATAATTGTCTTTCAATTCCAGCGAAAGTATTAAGTACAGATGGAAATCTTAATAATCATATTGGCCTACCCATTATGTTATTAAGATTAGATGAAAGTCATGAATACAGTATCCTCGAAATGGGGGCAAATCACCCCAAAGAGATAGACTATTTGGTTAATTTAACCGATCCTTTTGTTGTGGTGATAAATAATGCTGGTCCAGCTCACCTTGAGGGTTTTATTGATATTAAAGGTGTCGCTGAAGCCAAGGGTGAAATTCTTCAAGGTAAACTACCACCAAAATATGCATGTTTGAATTATGATGATAAATATTATGATTTATGGTGTGAAATGGCGAAAAATTCTTCTGTGATAAGTTTTGGTTTTAATCCCAAAGCTTCTGTTTTTGCCAAAGATATAGAAGTAAACTTAGCGGATCATGTCTCATCTTTTACATTGGTTTTGCCTGACTCTTCAACTAATATTAAATTACCTGCTTTAGGTAAACATAATATAATGAATGCTTGTGCCGCGGCTTCAGTAATGCATTCCTTAAGCATGCCAATCAAAAGTATTAAACTGGGTTTAGAGGCACCTCTATCTGTACCGGGTAGATTGAATTTCTTGAAAGGCATTCGTAATCACTGTGTTATAGATGATAGTTACAACGCCAATCCTACTAGTACTAATGCAGCAATTGATCTTTTGGCCACCATGAAAGATTATAAATGTTTGGTTATGGGAGATATGAAAGAGCTTGGCAAGGATTCTATTGAAATGCATTCATTAGTTGGTATAAAAGCAAAAGAGTCTAGAATTGATGAGCTTTTGGCAATTGGCGACATGACGAAATACAGCGTTGAGGAATTTGGGGGTAATGGATATTGGTTTAAGACAATCAATGAGCTATTGTGCCATTTACATAAGTTAATAGAAGATAAACCTAAGATGAATATTCTTGTAAAAGGCTCAAGATCTATGAGAATGGATAAAGTTATAAAAGAGATAATTTAGTTATGACCATCGAAAAGGAATATTGAAATGCTACTTTATTTGTCTAATTATTTAAGTCAATTTGATGCTAGTTTCAGCGTTTTTGACTATATAACCATAAGAGCCGTATTTGGGGCTTTGACTGCATTAATTATTTCATTTTTGATTGGACCAAAGATGATTAAAAGATTAAATATAAGTCAATTAAGCCAACCAGTTAGAGATGATGGGCCGAAAAGTCACTTTATCAAAGCAGGCACCCCTACAATGGGAGGTGCAATGATTTTATTGTCAGTCTCAATTAGTACAATATTATGGTCTGATATTAGTAATGTATATATATGGATAATTTTGTTTGTGATAACTTCATTTGGTTTGATTGGCTATATTGATGATTATAGAAAAATAATTAAACAAAACTCAGATGGAATTTCAGCATGGACGAAAATTTTCTGGCAATCTTTTGTAGCAATCATTGCAGCGATTTGGTTGTATTACTTAGCGGAAGACAGTAATGCAACATCATTATTAATTCCTTATGTTAAAGACGTAATGATTCCTTTAGGAATTTTTCAAATATTTGTTAGTTTCATTTTTATTATCGGTTTTAGTAATGCCGTTAATTTAACGGATGGGCTTGATGGCTTAGCGATTATGCCAACTGTACTTGTTGGTGGTGCTTTGGGTTTATTTGCTTATGTTGCTGGAAATATGAATTTTTCATCTTATCTAGATATACCTTATATTGAGGGTGCTGGCGAAATCTTTGTTTTTTGTGCGGCTTTATCAGGCGCTGGCCTTGGTTTTCTTTGGTTTAATACTTATCCTGCTCAGGTGTTTATGGGAGATATCGGATCTTTATCGATTGGCGCAGCACTTGGAGTGATTGCCGTCATTGTAAGGCAAGAGATAATTCTAGCGATTATGGGTGGTGTGTTCGTTGTTGAAACCTTATCAGTTATAATTCAAGTGGCTTCATTTAAGTTAACTGGAAAACGTATATTTAGAATGGCACCTTTGCATCATCACTATGAATTAAAAGGATGGGAAGAACCAAAAATAATAGTACGTTTTTGGATAATTACAGTAATTTTAGTTTTAATTGGTCTAGCAAGCTTGAAGATCAGGTAAAGGAATGAATAATTATTTCATTTATATTTTGTTAATATGATTAGATATTTAGTATTTGGTATGGGTGAGACAGGCTTATCTGTAGCTCGACATTTGAAGAAAATGAATATCCAAGCTGTGTATTATGACACACGATTAAATCCTCCAAATTTACCCTCATTCGAAAAAATAATTTCAAAATCAGATGTAATTTTAGGTAATTTTAATGACCGATTGTTTGAGAATATTGATTGTTTGGTTGTTTCGCCGGGCCTGAGTGATAAAGAACCTTTGATTCAAAAGGCTCTCCAGCTGGGGATCAAAATTATTTCTGATATTGATCTTTTTGTTGAGAGTGTAACGAAAGATTTTGTTGTAATTACGGGCTCAAATGGAAAAAGTACAGTAACAGAACTTTTATCTTTGATGTGTAAAAAATCCAATATTAAAGTTTCAGCAGGAGCAAACTTAGGTAGGCCGGCATTAGATTTATTAAAAGATAATGCGGATTTATATCTTCTAGAGCTTTCAAGTTTCCATCTGCATAGATGTCAGAAATTACCAGCGAAAGTGGCTGTTCTGCTGAATATCTCTAATGATCATCTTGATTGGCATGGCAGTGAAAAAAACTATCATCAAGCGAAATATAGAATCTATAAGGAAGCATTATCTTCGGTATATAATCGCAATTTAAAAGGATGTTTAAGTCATCTCAATAGTAATCCAAAAATTAGTTTTGGCTTATGTGAAGTTGAAGGGAATCATTACGGTATTTTAAGTGATGGCGCTGATAAATTCTTATCTAAAAATCAAAAAAAACTATTATCAAGTCATGAGGTTAAAATTTTGGGCTCTCATAATCTTGAAAATATATTGGCAGCCATGGCTGTTGGAGAGTTAATAGGTCTTGATACCAGTCCTATGATAGAGGCAATAAAAGAGTTTAAAGGGTTGCCGCATCGCATGGAATTTGTTGAAAATTACAAATCTATTGAATTTATTAATGACTCAAAAGGAACAAATGTTGGCGCTGCTATTGCATCTATAAATTCTTTAGAAGGCCCCATAATTTTATTGGCTGGAGGCCAAGGTAAAGGGGGAGACTTTAAATTTTTTGCAAATTCAGTTCATAAAAAAATAAAAAAAATAATCTTATTTGGTAAGGATTCGAAGTTGATCGAAAAGGAGTTTAAAGACTATGTTTCTTCAACTTGTGTAGAAAGCCTAAAAGATGCAGTGCATTATGCAACGGAGTATGGTCATGAGGGTGATAAAGTTCTTCTTTCTCCTGCCTGCGCGAGTTTTGATCAATTTGATAGTTATATTCATCGTGGTGAAGAATTTTGTCGAATTGTAAGGGAGTTGAATTGAGTTTTTTCCAAAAAGATTTAATTCAAAATTATAAAATTGACCCGGTATTACTCCTTGTCATTTTAATGCTACTTATGATTGGATTGATAACATTATCTTCAGCTTCCTCGGCTATATCTGAGAATGATTTCGGTACACCGTTTTACTACTTAAATAGGCAACTATTTGCAGTTTTTTTAGGGTCGATAGGCGCATTATTTTGTTTAATGATACCTATTGATTATTGGAAAAAAATTGGACCTTTATTGCTGGCGCTGGGAATATTTTTATTAATTATTGTTTTGATACCTGGATTTGGTCATACCGCAAATGGTTCAACAAGATGGTTAAAATTAGGCGTCATGAATGTGCAGGTTTCTGATCCAGCTCGCCTCTGTATCATGATTTATATAGCCGGTTATTTAGTTAGAAGGAATAGGCAGTTAAGAGAAGGTTTTGTAGGTTTTCTTCGACCAATGTTAGTTCTGGGGGTAGCCTCGTTATTGCTATTATTAGAGACGGATTTTGGCGCTACAGCTGTTTTATTGGTGACTGTACTATCAATGTTATTAGTTGCGGGTGCGAGAATTAGAGATTTTCTGATATTTCTACTTTCAACAACTACTATTCTTGCATTATTAATCATGCAGTTCCCTTCTCGTATGAGACGATTTTCTGGATTCTTAGATCCATGGGATGAGAATGTTGTCTTCAATACTGGATATCAATTAGCGCAGTCTCTTATTGCTATTGGTCGAGGGGAATGGTTGGGGGTGGGATTGGGTAATAGCGTTCAGAAGTTATTTTATTTACCAGAAGCACATACGGATTTTATTTTTGCTGTTTTTTCAGAAGAGTTTGGTTTAATTGGATCCATTTGTTTAATTTTATTATTTGTAGCCTTAATTTGGAGGGTATTTCGACTTGCTATCAAATCAGCTAAAGCCGATCATTTTTTTGAAGCATACTTTTGTATTGGTGTTGGTTCTTGGCTTGCCTTTCAAGTCGCAATTAATCTTGGTGTAAACATGGGATTGCTCCCTACAAAGGGCTTAACACTCCCGCTGATAAGTTATGGCAGGAGTAGTATAATCATGACAATGATAACATTGGGTATTCTATTGAGGATTTATCACGAGCTGGATTCAGGATATGCTCCTCATTCAAAATCAAAAAGAAAAGACCAATGAATCAACCTAAAATTATGATAATGGCTGGAGGAACGGGTGGCCATGTTTTCCCTGGGCTTGCAATTGCCAATGCTTTAAAAAATCGTAATTGCTCGGTGATTTGGTTGGGAACTAAAATTGGAATCGAATCAAAAGTAGTGCCTGAAGCTGGTTTTAAGATTGAATATATAAATGTGGGTGGCCTTAGGGGAAAGACGTTTAAAGCTTTTTTTTATTCGCTAGGTAAATTATTAATGGCATTTGCACATTCATTTGTCATTCTATTACGTCATCGACCTGATGTAATATTAGGAATGGGTGGTTTTGTTAGTGGTCCAGGAGCACTGGCAGCTTTTTTATTGCGTTATCCAGTAATTATTCACGAACAAAATGCAATCGCTGGAGGCACTAATAAAATTCTAGCTAGAATAGCATCATTGGTAATGGAAGCTTTTCCAGGAAGCTTTCCTGAAAATATCAAAGTTCAAACAATAGGTAATCCTGTTAGACAGGATATTACAATACTGGACCCTCCAAATATCAGATTAAAAGACCGTGAAGGTCCAATAAGGATTTTAGTTATCGGGGGAAGTCAGGGCTCATTGATTTTAAATAAATCTCTACCAAAAGTATTTAATGATTTAGCTTCATCAGCAAAAATTGAGGTACTACATCAAGCCGGAGAAAAAACTTTAAGTGAGGCGCAAAAAGCTTATGAAGGCGTATCCGTTGGTTTATATCTGGTGGAATTCATTGATGATATGGCGGACGCATACAATTGGGCTGATATAGTTATTTGTAGATCTGGAGCAATGACGGTTACAGAATTAATGACTGTAGGTTTACCGGCAATTTTAATACCATTTTCCCTAGCTATAGATGATCATCAAACTGCGAATGCCAATATAATGAAAAAAATTGGTGCTGCAGAAATTATTCATGAAAAAGAACTGTTAAATGGGAAACTTATTTTACTTTTACGTAATTGGGTTGAGGATAGAAATAAGCTTCAGCAAAGAGCTTGTTTGGCAGCTACAATGTCTAAACCTAATGCCACTAATGAAATTGTTAGGGCTTGTCTCAACTATGTGAGTAGTTATGATTAAAAAAATGCGACGACTTAAACGAGTTCATTTTGTCGGTATCGGAGGGTCAGGCATGTCAGGCATTGCAGAAGTGATGCTTGGACTTGGTTATCAAATTCAAGGTTCAGATTTAAGTAAAAGCGAACAAGTCAAAAGACTGGAATCACTAGGTGCTACAGTATTTATAGGTCATCACCGAGAAAATGTACATAGCGCTGATGCTGTGATCGTTTCAAGTGCAATAGATGATAATAATTGTGAGCTTATTGAAGCTCAAAAACTGATACTTCCAATTGTAGCTCGCGCTGAAATGTTAGCTGAGCTCATGCGTTTTTGTTACTCAATTGCTGTTGCCGGGACTCATGGAAAAACCACTACAACGAGCTTTATAGCAAGCATTTTAGCTGAAGGTGGACTAGATCCTACATACATAATTGGAGGTCGCCTTAAGAGTTCAAATTCACATGCAAAACTTGGCTTAAGTGAATATTTGGTAGCAGAGGCCGATGAAAGTGATGCATCTTTTATACATCTGAAACCCATGATTTCTGTTGTGACTAATATTGATGCAGATCATATGTCTACATATGACAATGACATGAATAAGTTAAATCAAGGATTTCTCAATTTTCTACATAATCTGCCGTTTTATGGGCTTGCAATTATGTGTATTGATGATCCTGGGGTTTGTGAAATACTCCCCAGAATAAAAAGGTCAATAACAAGTTATGGCTTATCTGAAAATGCTGACATCAGAGCTTCAAATATTAAATTATCAAAAGAGTTAACTACATTCGAGGTCACTAGGAAACAAAATAAAAGCAAATTAAAAATTAGTTTGAACTTACCTGGTAAACATAATATACAGAATGCTCTGGCAGCAATTGCAGTAGCTTCAGAACTGGAAATTGATGATGATTCTATCGTTGCTGCATTTGAAAAGTTTGGTGGTATTGATCGAAGATTCCAGATTACCAATAATGTTAAATGCAATAATGGACAATTTACTTTAATTGATGATTATGGTCATCATCCCACAGAAATTAAAGCTACTGTGGATGCTGTTCGTGCAAGTTGGCCCGAAAAGAAGTTAACTCTGATGTTTCAGCCGCATAGATACAGTCGAACTAAAGAATTGTTTGACGAATTTATTGATGCCTTGATGAATGTTGATCAAGTTTTTATAGGAGAGATATACCCTGCTGGTGAATCTCCCATTGAGGGTATTAATAGTATAAATATTGTAAATAGTCTAAAAAAGAAAGGTGTCATCAATATACAGTTATTGTCATCGTTAAATGATGCAATTCCGATTTTAAATAATCTACTAGGAAATGATGAAATTTTATTATGTATGGGTGCAGGAGATATTGGAAAATTTGTATCTGATTTGCCGGATAATCTTGATATTAAAAATTAATCATGAGGTGAATTATTTTGCTCGTACCAATTAATTCTATTCGTGGTGAACTAATTGACTCTGAGCCAATGAAAAAACATACTTCATTGAGGGTTGGCGGTGCTGCAGAATATTTTTACAAACCATCTGATTTGGATGATCTCGCGTATTTTTTATCAGCATTGAGTAGTAATATTTCTATATTTTGGTTGGGTAGAGGAAGTAATATTCTTGTGAGGGATAAAGGTCTTTCAGGAGTTGTTATTTCATCATCAAAAATATTAAAAGAAATAAGAGAGATTAATGGTTTGACTATAGAGGTCGAGGCTAATGTCCCTTGTTCAATGCTGGCAAAAAAATGTATTCGCTGGGGCTTGGGTCCGTCTGAATTTTTCTCGGGAATACCCGGCTCATTTGGAGGTGCTTTAGCAATGAATGCTGGAGCTTATGGAAATGAAACCTGGGAGAGAGTAATTTCTGTAAAGACAATTGATCGAAATGGAAAGATAAAAAATCGTAATAAAGAAGAATATCAGATTGATTATCGTGAAGTTAAAGGCCCTATTAATGAATGGTTTATTAGTGCTATTTTGAAATTTGAATCTAACGTAATTGCTTCGATGGATAGGCAAAAGAAAATGCTTGAGCAACGAAAATTATCTCAACCATTAGGTAAACCAAGTTGCGGATCTGTTTTTCGTAATCCACCTGGAAATTTTGCTGCAAAATTAATTGAGCAGTCAAATCTTAAAGGTTATAGGATTGGAGGTGCTCATGTTTCAACAAAACATGCAAATTTTATCATTACTGATGAACGGGCTTGTGCTAAAGATGTCGAGCAATTAATCGAACATATAAAAGCAATAGTAAAGAAATTGCATGATATATCATTGATATGTGAAGTAAAAATAATAGGAAATTCATAGAAATATCGTGAGCGATATAACAATAAATAAAATGATTGAAAAACCCACAGATTTTGGGAAGGTTCTGGTTATCTATGGCGGCAATTCTAATGAGAGAGAGATTTCACTCAAGAGTGGAAAGGCGGTATTACAGGCACTTAAGTCAAAAGGAATTGATGCGTATGGATGGGATCCAAAAGATGAGCCATTTTATAAGTTAATAGAAAATAATTTTGATCGTGCCTGGATTGCGTTGCATGGAAAGGGTGGTGAAGATGGTTCCATACAAGGGACGCTAGAGTTTTTAGGTATTCCGTATACTGGAAGTGATGTTTTGGCTTCATCGACCGCCATGAATAAAATAATAAGTAAAAAACTATTTCAAAATCATGGTATTCCCACGCCAGATTATAGAATTATTCATACCAAGCGCGATGCTCTTGAGGCAATAGAATGCTTGGGTTTACCAATGGTAATAAAACCAATTTCGGAAGGTTCGAGTATTGGTATGAGTATTATTTCTGATGTTCGCGATTTGGAAGAAGCAGTAAATATGGCTTTAAGATATAGTGATACTGCTATGGCAGAGGAGTGCATTATTGGTGATGAGGTAACAGTCACCATTCTCAATAGAAACGCTTTGCCCAGTATTCGAATAAAAACACCTCGGATTTTTTACGATTATAGAGCAAAGTACAAATCAATTGAAACTCAGTATATTTGCCCGGGAACTGATGATATTGATTCAGAACAACTTTATGCAGATCTAGCATTAAAAGCTTTTGATGTTCTTGGTTGTTCGGGTTGGGGTAGAGTCGATTTCATGAGGCATGCCAGTGATTTACCTAAAGTACTGGAAGTGAATACGATACCGGGCATGACAGAAAAAAGTCTTGTGCCAATGGCGGCCAAAAAAGCAGGAATTGATTTCCCCAAATTATGTTGGCAAATCCTAGAAACGAGTATTGATATTTAAAGCGAATTTTAAAGTCCATGAATCAAGCAAAAAAAAGAAAACAAAAACAACTAAATATCCGGTCTTGGCAGAAGGGAGGTAAATATAATTATTTTAAAATCTCCATAGCTTTAATGACCTGTTTTTTTAGCTACCAGTTATTAACTAATATTTTGAATCAACCAGTAACTTCTATTTCAATCGAAGGATCTTTCCAGCAGGTTAAATCTAATCAGATTGAGGGTGTAATCAGTGAGCATTTGGATAAGGGTTTTTTGAATATAAATATTGCTGATATACAGAAAGACATACTTAAAATGAAATGGATAGATAAGGTATCAATAAGAAAGAAATGGCCAGGAAAATTGGAAATAAATGTTTTCGAACATACACCTGTAGCTAGATGGGGAGAACGAGGTTTATTGAATGATAAAGGAATTTTATTCATTGAAATTGAGAATATAAATCATATACCTGATCTAGTGTATTTGTTTGGTCCTGAGGGTACCTCAATGGAAGTTGCAGAAAGATATTTTTACTTGCGTGATCATTTGATTCCATTAGGCATGAATGTTAAGCGAGTTTTTGTTAGTCCACGAGGAGCTTGGGAGATTAAATTATATAATGGAATCAATATAAATTTTGGTCGAGAAGAGCTTGATGATAAAGTAAATATATTTATAGACATTGCAAGAAATATTATATCTCAACAATCAGATGACATAGAATCTATAGATATGAGATATGACAGTGGTTTTACGATATTATGGAAAAAACCCTCTAAAAATAGCTAATATAAAAAGGATCTATGTGAGTAAGAAAGGCGAAAAGAATCTTATTGTTGGATTGGATATAGGCACATCGAAGGTTGTTGCTATTGTTGGTGAAATCAATGAAAACAATCAAATTGAAGTTATAGGAATTGGTACTCACCCATCTCGCGGCTTGAAAAAAGGTGTCGTTGTTAATATTGAATCTACTGTTCATTCCATCCAGAAAGCAGTTGAAGAGGCAGAGTTAATGGCTGGTTGCGATATACATTCGGTATATGCTGGTATTGCTGGTAGTCATATAAGAAGTTTAAATTCTCATGGAATTGTAGCCATTCAAGAAAAAGAAGTAAGCTCAAATGATATAGATAGAGTCATTGATGCAGCACGCGCTGTTGCGATTCCAACTGATCAGAGAATATTGCATATATTACCCCAGGAATTTTTGATTGATAGCCAAGAAGGTATTCTAGATCCAATTGGAATGTCAGGTATTCGTATGGAGGCTAAAGTTCATATGGTAACTGGTGCGGAAAGTGCAGCTCAAAACATAACAAAATGTATTCAGAAATGTGGATTAGAGGTTGATGATATTGTTTTGGAGCAACTTGCTTCAAGCTATGCTGTTTTGACAGAGGACGAAAAGGAACTTGGTTCTTGTTTGGTTGATATTGGAGGTGGTACAACAGATATCGCTGTCTTTCAGGGTGGTGCTATTCAGCATACTGCAGTAATACCAATTGCTGGTGATCAAGTGACCAACGATATTGCCGTCTCTATGAGGACACCAACTCACTATGCAGAAGACATAAAAATTAAATACGCTTGTGCGTTGTCTCAACTTGCCAATCCAGATGAAACGATTGAAGTACCAAGTGTCGGTGATAGACCGCCCAGAAGGCTAGCAAGACAAACATTAGCAGAAATTGTAGAACCAAGATTTGAGGAATTATTCAGTTTAATACGAAATGAATTAAGAAGAAGTGGTTTTGAGGAATCCATTCCGGCAGGAATTGTCATAACTGGCGGCAGTGCAAAAATGGAAGGTGCGGTGGAATTAGCCGAAGAAGTTTTCCATATTCCAGTTCGTTTGGGGTCACCTCAATATGTTGAAGGGCTATCTGATGTAGTGAGAAATCCAATTCACGCAACTGGTGTTGGGTTACTCATTTTCGGAAGAGATTCAATGGATAAAAGAAATTACAATAGTGTTTCTATAAAAAATAGTTTAAATGATAAAATAGAGAAAATAAAAAACTGGGTTCAAAAACAGTTTTGAGTTAGTAATATTTTTGAATATTTCTAATCAAATGATATACTTATATTGTTGTTTTATATGGGTATTAGAGGAAGTATTGTATGTTTCGACAACGCACTATTAAAACTACAATCAGAGCAACTGGAGTGGGGCTGCACACTGGTAAGAAAGTCTATATGACATTGAGACCTGGTGGCGCCAATACAGGTATTATTTTCCGTAGAGTTGATATCGATAAAGACATAGATATTCCAGCAAAAGCTGAGTTAGTAGGTGAAACTAAGCTTGGGACAACCCTAATTAAAGATGGTATTAAAGTGGCTACGGTAGAACACTTAATGTCAGCACTAGCTGGTTTGGGTATTGATAACATTGTCATTGAACTATCAGCGCCTGAAGTTCCAATAATGGATGGAAGTGCTGGCCCTTTTGTGTTTCTTATCCAATCTGCAGGAATTGAAGAGCAGAATGCCGCAAAGAAATTTATTAAAATTAAGAAAAAAATTCGCATTGAAGAGGATGATAAATGGGCTGAATTATCCCCATTTAATGGCTTTAAAGTCGATTTTGAAATTGGCTTTAATCACCCTGTTTTTAATAAACTCGACCAAAAAGCATCCATTGATTTTTCTTCCACCTCTTTTCTTAAAGAAGTAAGTCGCGCTAGAACTTTTGGTTTCTTAAAAGATATTGAAAAATTAAGAGAAAATAATCTAACACTTGGAGGTAGTATGGATAATGCTATTGTCCTTGATGATTTTAGGATACTAAATGAGGACGGCTTAAGATATTCAAATGAATTTGTCATACATAAAATATTAGATGCAATTGGGGATTCTTATCTATTGGGCCATAGTCTAATAGGAAAGTATGCCGCAAAGAAATCGGGCCATTGCTTGAATAATCAATTAATGCGGGCACTGATTGCGGATGAGAGCGCATGGGAAGAAGTATCATTTAGCAGCCCAAAGAAAGCACCTATTTCTTATCTCACTTCTGCGTATAACTGAGGCTAATTATTTAATATTATGCCTTAATATCGGCTACTTTAATTTTACAGTCAGTAACATTTGGGAACTTTTTTCTTGCGGCATTAAGAAATAATTCATTCTGATAACGAAATTTAGCAGCCCAAGCAATAGAGCTGCATAGGATAATTAATTTACCGGTATTTCTTATATTGCATCCAACTAAATGTTCCGCGGCTTCATTGCTTAATGTTTTTTTTAGTATAAAACATAATTCTTCCATATTTTTAGCTCGTTGAACTATGTCATCTAGGTTATTATGCGAGTCGGAACTTAATATTTTTTTTAATTTATTGAAAGACATAGGTAATAGGCAGTTTTTTTTTGATACTGTATTTAAGAGTAATTAATAAAATTTCATTTTATAATATTCTTAAATATAATTTTTACAAGTAACAAAAAAATCATAATATTAAAATATAGTCTATTTATTAGGGATAAAGTGTGGCAAATATATTAACTAATTTATTCGGTAGTCGAAATCAGAGACTCTTGAAGCGTCTATCTAAAAAAGTAGGTGCTATCAATAAATTAGAGCCTGAATTACAAAATCTAAGTGATGATTCTCTTAAAATAAAGACCAAAGAATTCAGAGAGCGCTTAACCAAAGGTGAGACTCTAGATGATTTATTAGTCGAATCATTTGCTGTTGTTCGTGAAGTTTCTCAAAGAACATTAGAAATGAGACCTTTTGATGAACAATTAGTTGGTGGCATGGTATTGCATCAAGGTGATATTGCGGAAATGAGAACAGGCGAAGGCAAAACCTTGGTTGCAACATTGCCTGCCTATCTAAATGCTTTATCTGAGAAAGGAGTGCATGTAATCACTGTAAATGAGTATCTTGCAAAAAGAGATGCTGATTGGATGCGGCCAATTTATGAATTTTTAGGACTAAGCGTCAGTGTTACCGCTAGCGGGCAAACTCATGACGAAAAAAAAGCAGCTTATGAAGCTGATATTACTTACACCACAAATAATGAACTTGGATTTGATTATCTTCGTGATAATTTAGCATTTTCAATTGAGGATAAGGTTCAAAAAAAATTAAATTTCGCAATCGTTGATGAAGTTGATTCTATTTTAATTGATGAAGCGCGTACGCCTTTAATTATTTCTGGCCCTGTAGAAGAAAATACAGATCTTTACCAAAAAATAAATAAATTAATACCAAAATTAAGCCTTCAAGAAAAAGAAGACGGTGATGGTGATTATTCTAAGGATGAAAAATCTAAACAAGTCCATATTACAGAGGCTGGTCATCAACATATAGAAGAGTTGATGATTAAATCTGGCCTTTTGCAAGAAAATGAAAGCCTTTATGATGCGGGTAATATTCGTTTATTGCATCATTTAAATGCTGCTCTAAGAGCTCATGTGATGTTCAGCCTCGATGTTGACTATATCATCAAGGACGGTGAAATCGTCATTGTTGATGAATTTACGGGAAGAACTATGCCTGGAAGGAGATGGTCAGATGGGCTCCATCAGGCCGTTGAAGCAAAAGAAAACGTTTCGGTTAAGCAAGAAAATCAGACTGTGGCTTCTATTACTTTTCAGAATTATTTTCGCCTATATAATAATTTATCTGGTATGACTGGAACAGCAGATACCGAGGCCTATGAGTTTCAATCAATATATGGTCTTGAAGTAATTGTAATTCCAACACATAAAGCAATGATCCGTAAGGATCAGCCAGATAAAGTCTATCTCACTGAGGAAGGAAAATTTAACGCTATAATTGAGGATATCATTGGATGTAGAGAAAGGAATCAACCCGCACTTGTCGGCACGACTTCAATTGAAACATCAGAATTATTATCTTCAATTTTAAATAAAAAGAATATTAAGCATGAAGTATTAAATGCCAAGCAACATGAGCGGGAGGCAATCGTAGTTCAGCAAGCTGGTCGACCAGGAGCAATAACTATTGCGACTAATATGGCCGGACGAGGAACAGATATCGTACTGGGTGGAAATTTAAATGCAGAGATAGAAGAGCATGAGGAAGATAAAGAATCCATAACAAATAATTGGAAGAAGAGGCAAAGTCAAGTAATCGAAGCCGGTGGACTCCATATAATTGGTACAGAGAGGCACGAATCTAGAAGAATTGATAACCAACTTAGGGGTAGATCAGGAAGACAGGGTGACCCAGGATCTAGTTGTTTTTATTTATCTATGGAAGATAATTTAATGCGTATTTTTGGTGATCCGGAGAGGACGAAATCCCTTTTATCGAGAGCTGGAATGAAAGAAAGCGAAGCTATTGAAAGTAAACTTTTAAGTCGGCAGATTGAAAAAGCGCAACGTAAGGTTGAGTCACATAATTTTGATATTCGAAAGAACTTATTGGAATATGATGATGTTTCCAATGATCAAAGAAAAGTTGTTTATCATCAGAGAAATGAATTAATGAGTGCTGATGAGATTGGCTCTTCAATTATGGCTATAAGAGAAGAAGTCATTGAACTTACGGTCGATAAATATATTTTGGAAGATAGTCATGAAGAAAATTGGGATTCGGAAGGGTTGATGCAAGCTTTAGAGAAAGAATTTTTATTGCCACTTAAGATACCTCAGTGGATAAAAGATGACCCAAAATTAAATGCTTCTATGATTCGCGAGCGCTGTGTTGAGAAAATGCAATCAGCCAGTCAAGAAAAAGAGGAGGCGGTTGGAGCAGATTTAATGAGAAAGGTTGAAAAAGAAATTATGCTCAAACAGCTCGATCTTCATTGGAAAGAGCATTTGGCAGCAATGGATTATTTGCGACAAGGTATTGGTCTTCGTGGTTATGCTCAAAAAAATCCGAAACAAGAATACAAGAGAGAAGCATACTTGATGTTTGGTGAAATGCTTGATCAAGTAAAATATGATGCGATTAGTATGTTATCAAGGATTAGAATTCAAAGTGAAGAAGACGTTACAAGGATGGAAGCGCAAAGACGAGCCGAACAATCTATGGATTTTAATTCGCCAGTTACTGGAAGTTTAACTAATTTAAATACAAATAATGAGTTATCTAAAAAAAGTGGTGATCCATTTGTAAGATCGGATAAAAAGATAGGTAGAAATGACCCCTGCCCATGTGAATCTGGAAAGAAATATAAGCAATGTCATGGCCGTTTGAAATAAGAGTATCTGCGGTTGCGAAATATTGAAGTTGCAGCGGGTATTCTTATTGATAAAAATAAGCGAATATTGCTTGCTCAAAGATCCCACTTAAAAATTTTCCCATTACAATGGGAATTTCCCGGTGGTAAATTGGAAAAAAGTGAGTCTATTGAATCTGCTTTAATTCGTGAATTAAAAGAAGAGCTTAATATTGAAATCCGTGAAACTGAGTTTCTCATGGAACTTAAGCATGATTATGATGCGTTTAGAGTGAAAATTCATTTTTATTTAGTACGCTCATGGTCTGGTTTAGCTATAGGCAATGAGACTCAATTAATTCAGTGGTATTCAATAGATCAATTAAGTGACGTTGATCTATTGGCAGCGGATACGCCGGTTATTAAAGTGTTAAAGAAGGTGTTATAAATCGCTTTACCATTTAATTAAATTAGCAAATTGAAATTTTAAAAGAAATATCATCATGAGTCTGAATAGCTCTTTGGTTAATATCGCACCATTCTAAGAATCTAACGGTAAATCGATGCTGGTTGCCGCTAATTTCTGGGAAAAGATAACTTTCTTTAGGTAGGGTAACTCTTACCAGCTGATCGTGTGAATATGGTGGCATTTTATGTTGGTACATTCCATTGGTTGCTAATTTTTCAATTGGAGCGGTGCTTTCGCGGATCAACCAAAGTAGTTCGATTACCGCATTACAAACGGGTTTTATCATACTCAACCAAAGATCAAAGTCTTGTTTTCTTCTGCTGGGGATTTGTCTGAGCCAATGACTAAATTCAGGTAAATCAAACTCACAAGTTCCACCAGGAATGGTGTTACGATGTTTTATGGCACTCAGAAATTCATTATCCCTTAGAGGCTGAATAAAATTAGTTCCTATGGCTCGAAGCGCATCCCTTCTTTTTGTTAAATTCTCAACCATAACATCTAGTCTTTCAGGGTCAACGGTTGGTTGACTATGATAACTAGTCAGTATGCCGATGTGACGATCCAATTCTTTATGAACATCACTTCTGATGTCCCCTCTCGTTAATATCGCCATCATGTCAAGGAGGCTTGTAACGGCAGTTCTAGAGGCCCAATCTGTTTCTATTTCTACAAAATAGTTAAATTGTTGATACAAAAATTCTAAACGAAGAAATGTCCTCATTCTCTCGCTGAGAGGTAATTCATATTCGGGCGATCTTCGAAATATTGAATCTAAGTTTTCAGATTGTTTAATCATATTGCGATGTATACCCTTAAAATATTAAGCTCATCTTTCTTAAAAAATCTATTTTGAGTTACTCAAATTAAAAATATTACTTAATATTAAAATTGATAAATGCTTTATTTGTATAATCATATTATCGTTCTTCGTGATATATCAAGGCATATTCTAAATATTTTTTATGAATTTTTTTTATTGTTGGGATTAACTTCATGAAATCATTATTATTTTCTATGATATCGTCAGCTATTAGTAGTCTTTCTTCACGCTTAGCTTGAGACGCTATAATTTTCTTTGCCATTCCTAATGAGACGGAGTCTCTTGTCATGAGTCTTTTGATTTGTGTTTGTTCGTCACAATCAATTACAAGGATCTTATTAGCTTGATGCTTGATTGGAGAGGTTGTTAGTAAGGGGACGACAATTATTTGATAGGGACCTAGCGATTTAGATAATTTGATTTTAACTTCCTTATGAATCTGTGGATGCATAATGGATTCTAGGCATTGACGTTTGGTTGGATCATTAAAAATAAGTTTTCGCATATATTGACGATCCAATTCACCAGAATCAGTCAGAATGCCTTTACTAAACTTTTTGATAATCATTTCTAAGGTTTCACTACCGGGTTTTACTAGGTAATGAGCTATGTCATCGGTGTCAATAATATCGACACTCAGATTTCTAAATATCTCACTAACTTTCGATTTACCTGAAGCTATTCCACCTGTTAAAGCTACCTGAAAGTTTATTGATTCATCTTTTTTATTGATAGATATTCTTCTTTTTCTTAAATAAATGAATATATAGTTATTATCTTTGCACCAAAAATCATCGAAATCCATCCTGCTATAGCTAGAAATGGACCAAATGGAATGAGCGTATCTTTATCACTTTGTCCATATTTGATAGATATTAAACCAAAAATTAGACCTAGTATTGAAGCAAAAAATAAGATCATTGGTATTAATTGCCAGCCAGTCCAGGCACCAATTGCTGCCAGTAATTTAAAATCACCATAACCCAGCCCTTCTTTTTTCGTGATCAAAAAATGAATATGATAGATAGTCCATAAAATTAAATAACCAGAAACCGCACCTAAAATACTTGATTGAGTATCCACAAGAATTATTGGTGAATTGTAGTTAGAGAAAATAACGGTGAATAGTAAGCCACTCCATAATAAAGGTTGGGAGAGTGAGTCTGGAATTATTTTGTGATTTATATCAACAAAACTAATTATTATTAAGAACCAGGTAAAAAATAGAATCGCAATTAATTCTTCAATCAATCCATAATAGAGACCGCAGAAGACCGTAAGGCACGTGGCGAGAATTTCTACTAAAGGATATTGCATAGAAATTATTTTTTGACAATAAGCGCATTTACCGCCGAGAATAAGATAACTTATAATTGGTATATTATGAAAAAAACGGATTGTATTCGAGCAATTCCTACATTGAGATCTCGGCCAAAAAAGATTGTAATTAGGCTGAATTAATTGATTATTATCGATAATCGGAATTCTATAAATAAATACATTTAATGCGCTGCCAACTATAAGTCCACAGACTGTCAATATAAGCGTATTTATTAAATTAATTTCTTCCATCGTGATGATGAGTTTTAGAGTGAATTAAGCATATAATTACTGCTTACTTATCTATATTAATTGTATCGGATCGATTGTTGTAGTCTTCATAGGCTGGTATGGCTATGGATATCATAATGCCAGTAATAATTATAACCACAAATATCTCAATCAAGGTAAATCCATTTTTTAATTTTTTCATTATTTTTAGATACCATAAAAACTTAATATTAGAAGAGCTTATTATGAAGAGGTTGTAACCTCAAGATTATATAATGTAATTTATATCATTATAGTGGTTTCATTTATGATTGCGTTATGAAAGAATTCTGCCTTAATAGATTTTATATATTCTTCAAATAATCTTTCAATAATTTTTTTAATTTTAGTAAGTGATCATAATCAATGAATTTACACGAATATCAAGCCAAGCAGTTATTTATTAAATATGGAATTCCCACTCCAGTAGGCTATACAGCTACTAATAGAAGTGAAGCTAAATTAGCAGCTGAGAAGATTGGCGGCCCAGTTTGGGTGGTCAAAGCTCAAGCTCATACCGGCGGAAGAGGAAAGGCTGGTGGTGTTAAGATAGCAAAAACAATCGATGAGGTGCAAAAGTACGCCGAGGATATGATTGGTATGACTTTGATCACCCATCAAACAGGTCCGGATGGGTTACCGGTAAATATGGTTTATATTGAGCCAGGCTCAGAGATTGATCGAGAAATTTATTTGAGTGTTTTACTGGATCGAGAGCAAGAAATGATCTCATTTGTAGCTTCCGCTGCTGGTGGAATGGATATTGAAGAGGTCGCTGAAAAGGAACCTGAAAAAATTTTTAAAATTGCAATTTCACCTGCCGCAGGCTTAATGGACTATCAAGTCAGGCAGTTGGCTTTTGGCATTGGTTTAGAAAAAGATCAGCTGAAGCAATTCTCACTTGTAATAAATAGAATGTATATTCTTTTTATGGAAAATGATGCTAGTTTAATTGAAGTTAATCCATTAATTGTTTCTAAGACTGGCGAGGTAATTGCATTAGATGCAAAAATTAATATCGACTCTAATGCTCTATACAGACAAAAAGAAATAACGACCTATAGGGATCCTTCTCAAGAGGATGCAGCCGAAAATGAAGCAGCTGAACATGAACTTAATTATATAACTTTGGATGGAGATATAGCTTGCATGGTAAATGGAGCTGGACTAGCAATGGCAACTATGGATCTTATTAAACTTCATGGAGGCGAACCGGCAAATTTCCTGGATGTTGGTGGCGGTGCTACAAGTGATCGTGTTGCATTTGCTTTTAAATTAATATTGTCGAATAAAAATGTTAAAGCTATTTTGGTAAATATTTTTGGTGGAATTGTTCGCTGTGACCTCATAGCACAGGGTATTATTAGCGCGGTTAAGGAAGTTGGTGTCAGTGTTCCTGTTATTGTTCGCTTGGAAGGCACAAATGTTGAAACAGGAAGAAGTTTATTGAAAGAGAGTGGGCTGGAGATTATTACTGCTTCTGATTTAACCGATGCAGCTAAAAAAGCAGTTGCTGTGGTGGTTCAATCATGAGTATTTTAATCAATAACAACAGTAAGGTTATTTGTCAGGGTATTACTGGTAAGCAAGGATCTTTTCATGCCGAACAATGTATAGCATATGGTACTCAAGTGGTTGCTGGAGTGACACCTGGAGCAAAAAATGATTCTCATTTAGGAGTACCTGTATTTAACACGGTCAGTGACGCAATTATCGAAACTCAAGCAGATGTGAGTATGATTTATGTGCCTGCACCTTTCGCTGCTGACGCTATTATAGAAGCAGCTGACGCGGGTATTGAACTTGTGGTTTGTATAACTGAAGGTATTCCAGTCTCGGATATGGTGAAAGTAAAAGCCACGCTAAAGAATTATAATTGCCGACTTGTTGGTCCAAATTGTCCTGGGATCATTACGCCTGGTGAGTGCAAGATAGGTATTATGCCAGGCTTTATTCATCAAAAAGGTAAGATTGGAGTTATCTCACGCTCAGGAACTTTAACCTATGAAGCGGTTTACCAAACTACACAAAATGGGCTGGGTCAAACTACATGTGTCGGTATTGGTGGAGATCCAGTTAGAGGAATGAATTTTATCGATTGTCTAGAATTATTTGAGGCTGATCCCGAGACTGAGGGTGTTGTTATGGTTGGAGAAATTGGTGGTACTGACGAAGAAGCAGCCGCAGAATTTATCAAAAGTGATGTTACAAAGCCAGTAGTTGCTTATATTGCTGGCATTACGGCCCCTCCAGGAAAACGAATGGGGCATGCGGGAGCTATAGTTTCTGGAGGAAAGGGTACAGCTAAGGACAAATATAGAGCGTTAGATAATGCGGGTGTTATGACCGTTCAATCACCAGCAGAATTGGGGAGTGCAATTTTAGAATTAGTTACTAAGTAACTCTTTTAGCATCTTATATAAAATTACTTTTTTGATGAATAACAAAATCACTATTGCTTTAGCACAAATCGATTTAATTGTTGGCGATATTGCCGGTAATACGACTCGAATTCTTGATTGTTGCAAACAAGTAAAATTAGATTCTCAAGCTGATCTAATAGTATTTCCAGAGTTATCAATATCAGGCTACCCTCCTGAAGACCTTTTATTGCATTCCGGTTTAAAACGAAGAGTTGCAGAAGCTATCGAAATCATACGAATGCAAGTATCTGATATTGCTGTGCTTATTGGCTTTCCTGAGTATGCAGAGAATGTTATTTATAACAGCTGTGTTGTTTTTGAAAATACCAAAGAAATAATTCGTTACCGCAAACATGTTTTACCTAATTACAGTGTTTTTGATGAAAAGCGCTATTTTGAAGCTGGCAACAAAGCAGCCGTTTTTAAAATAAAGGGAACAAAAATAGGCATCAATATTTGCGAGGATATTTGGTATTCGGATCCAGCTAAGCTAGCAAAAGCTGCAGGTGCTGAATTAATTATTGTCATTAATGGCTCGCCTTATGAGAAAGATGGACAGCTTAGACGTGAATTGATTGTGAGGAAAAGAATTTCCGAGGTCAGTCTTCCTGTTGTTTATCTCAATATGGTGGGAGGTCAAGATGAGTTGATATTTGATGGCACTTCATTTGTTATGAATAGTAGAGGTGAGATAACTTATCGCGCTCCTTCATTTGAAGAGAAGATAGAAATTATTGAATTTAACGTTAGCGCTAAAGAGAAAGAACCATTGAGTGCAAATGTGACCCCAAGATTAAATGATGAGGAAAGTGTCTATAAGGCGTTAGTTAAAGGAACGCGTGATTATATAAATAAACATAAATTTCCAGGGGTGGTTCTAGGGTTATCTGGAGGAATAGATTCAGCCTTAACGCTAGCTATAGCATGTGATGCCATAGGAAATGAAAATGTTAGAGCAGTAATGATGCCTTATACTTATACCAGTGCAATGAGTTTAGAGGACGCAGAATTACAGTCATCAATACTAAATATTCAATATGATATCTTACCTATTGAGACACTTTATGACGCCTCAATGGAGTTACTGAAACCTATTTTTGATGGTAAAAATGTTGATACAACTGAAGAGAATATTCAATCGCGCGCGCGAGGTATTCTTCTAATGGCAATCTCAAATAAAACCGGCTTGATGCTATTAACTACTGGCAATAAAAGTGAAATGGCGGTTGGTTATGCTACCTTGTATGGTGATATGGCTGGTGGTTTTGCCCCCCTAAAAGATTGCACCAAGACTATGGTAAAAAGATTAGCAAATTATCGAAATACAATTAGTGAAGTTATTCCGAGCCGAGTTATTGAAAGAGAACCATCTGCTGAACTTCGAGAAAATCAACAAGATAGTGATTCGTTACCACCTTATGACATTCTAGATCCTATATTAGAAGCTTTTATAGAGGAGGATTTATCTGTCATCGAAATTGTTGATAAAGGGTATGATCGCGAAACTGTAATCAATATCTTAGAAATGGTTAAACGAAATGAATATAAACGAAGGCAAGCACCGCCAGGAATAAGGATAAGTAATCGAGCTTTTGGAAGAGATTGGCGTTATCCAATAACTTCTGGTTATAATTTTCCAGATTAAAGTGATTTTTTAAATTAAATATTAATCACTCAGTATCGTTGGTTTTTTTGGTACCAGCGCTTTTATCTTTCCCCAAAAATTAGGCTTTTTAACTTCGTTGTAATCAACTAATACCATGGGATCCGAGTAATTCTCAGCAAGCACCCGTCTTGTATCTTCAGCTAAATCAAACATTCCTAGTTTTTCATAAGCTACGATCATTATCTCAATTGATTGCCTATTACCTGGAACACCATTATATTTTTCAAGAGATGTTTTAGCTCTATTTGCAGCAGCAACATAAGCGCCACTTCGAATATAGTAATCTGCAACTATATTTTCATAAGCGGCTAATCGATTTTTAAGATAAATCATGCGCAATTCAGCATCGGCTGAATATTCACTGGCAGGATATCTTTCGACTAATCTTTCAAATATTGAGTATGATTTTTCCACATCTTCCGGTGGCCTTTTATTCATATCTTTGCGAAATGTCTTTTCTAAAATATCTGGATCTTCTTCAAAATAGGATAGGGCTTGTATATAGAGAGCATAATCTATCCTTGGGTGCGTTGGATTTTCTCTAATGAATGCTTCGGTTTGATCAATGGTTTGTTCAGCGGATCCACTTTTGTAGTAAGCAAAAATTAATTCTAATTGGATTTGATTTGATAACTCACTAAAAGGGAATCTTGATTGAATATTTTCAAATATGCCAATAGCACGTCGATAATTACCTCCTTGAACTGCAGTTTGAGCGGTTTCATAAGCTCTAACGAGATCATTGATATAAGCATCTTCAGCTGATTCTTCATTATTTGCACAACCAATTAATGATAGAATAAAAAAAGAAATTATAAGATTTTTATAAAAATTAGACATATTTTTATCAACGCCAGATAAATTGATTTTAAGAAAGTAAATTAATATTAATGTAATCCTGATATTAGAGTATAACTCAAATTAAATGAAATCTTTTTAAAGTAACCAATGACAAATTATTCTAGACAAAAAATAATACCAGAAGAATTATCGGGTTTCCGATTGGATCTTGCGCTCGCGAAAACTTTCTCTGAGTTTTCTCGAAGCCGAATAAAGAGTTGGATTTTAGATGGCTCTATATTGATCGAAGGTGAAAAATTAAGACCACGCGATATTGTTAATGGTGGTGAAAATGTATCCATTCAAGTTATCTACTCTGAAAATATCAAAAATGAACCCGAACCAATGGTCCTAGATATTGAGTACGAAGATGAAGAAATTGCTGTAATCAATAAACCAGTAGGTTTGGTAGTGCATCCTGGTGCTGGAAACTTTACTGGAACATTAATGAATGGATTGCTTCATAAATGGCCAGTATTAAGTGAGTTACCTAGAGCTGGTATTGTTCATCGTCTTGATAAAGATACAAGTGGATTGATGGTGATTGCAAAAACTCTAATTGCTCATAATTCATTAGTACGTCAACTGGAAAGCAGAACAGTGACAAGGCAATATGACGCGATTTGTAATGGGGTTTTGACTGGCGGAGGAACGATTAATGAACCGATAAACAGGCACCCTGTTCATCGTAAAAAAATGACGGTAAGAGAAGATGGCAAAGAGGCAATTACTCATTATCGTGTAGAAAAAAGATTCAAAGCACATACACACGTTAAGGTAAATTTGGAAACAGGAAGAACTCATCAAATTAGAGTGCATTTTGCATTTAGGCGGCGCACCTTAATAGGTGATCCTCTTTACGGAAGACTTATGATTCCTTCAGGTTGTTCTTCAGTTTTAAAAGAAGCATTAAGCTCCTTCAAAAGGCAAGCATTGTGTGCCTCTAGATTGGAATTAATACATCCATCATCAGGTAAAATTATTACATTAGAAGTTGAACCAGCTGCAGATTTTAAAAATCTACTGCACGCCATGAAATTGGATTTACTGCCGAATGACAAGTGAAATAGGATTTTTAGATGCGGTTTGGCCTGCTCCGGAGAATATAATCGCGGGTACTACTCTAAAAATGTCTGGTTACAGTCAAGGAACCTATAGCGCGTTTAATTTGGGTGATCATGTTGGTGATAATATCGATCATGTTAAGAATAATCGCCGACTTTTATGCGAGGTTTTAAATTTGCCTTCAGAGCCTTGCTGGTTAAATCAAAAACACAGCGCTAAAGTTATTACAGAACCTACTAATGACGTTAATTTATTTGCAGATGCGAGTATTACTCGTTCAGCAAAAAAAATATGTGTGGTGCTAACCGCTGATTGTTTACCCGTTCTAATTACTACTAAGTCTGGCGATACAATCAGTGCAATTCATGCTGGTTGGAGAGGTCTTGCAGCCGGTATAATCGAGAATACTATAAATGCAATGCAATCCGACCCAAATGAACTTTTGGTTTGGTTGGGCCCTGCTATATCGCAACGTGCATTTGAGGTTGGTGACGATGTCCGAAATATCTTTCTAAAACTTAATGATAATAATAAATTTTTCTTTAAAGCTAATGACTCTAATCGCTGGCAGGCAGATTTATACGGCTTAGCAAAATTGAAATTAAGTGATCTAGGAATCAGAGCTATATTTGGTGGTAATGAGTGCACTTATAGCGATACGAAACGCTTATACTCGTATCGTAGAGACAATAAATGCGGCAGAATGGCGAGCATAATTTATATACAAAAATGAACTGTTTTAAAAAAAATGATTCTTGCTGAGATAGTTATAACTCTAAATTAAGAAGATAATAAATTTATAATTATTCAGATTCCTTTGTATCAGGAGTATACTGAGAATTAGTGGAGATACACATGCCAATATATGAATATGAATGTACTAATTGCGATCATAATTTTGATGAATTACAAAAAATGAGTGATGCGCATCTGGTTGATTGCCCAAGTTGCAATGAACCAAAGTTATCTCGATTACTCTCAGCACCAAGTTTCCGTCTCAAGGGCGGTGGTTGGTATGAGACAGATTTTAAAAAAGATAATCAGCGCAATATCTCAAAAAATGACAATGATTCTGATAAATCAAAGAAATCTCCTTCAAAAGTCGATACCTCAAAATCTGAACAAAAAACCATACCATCAAAAACTAAAACAGCATCAAATACGTAATGAAAAATATACAAAAATACTTAATTGCAGGATTGTTAGTCTGGCTCCCAGTTGTCGTAACTGTGCTACTTTTTCGTTTTTTAATTACACTTATGGATCAAACCTTAGTTTTACTCCCTATGCAAATAAGACCTGAATCGTTGCTTGGATTCTCTATCCCAGGATTGGGTTTAATTTTAACTTTGTTGGTATTATTGGTGACTGGTATTTTAGCTGCCAATATTGTTGGTCGAACCATGGTGGGTTTTGGTGAAAGAATACTGAGGCGCATCCCTGTGGTAAGGTCGGTGTATTCAGCGGCAAAGAATTTCTCTGAGCTTGTTTTTTCTGAGACAGGTCAATCTTTTAAAAAAGTTCTGTTGATTCAATACCCGCGTAAAGGGGTTTATAGCTTGGCTTTCCAAACATCAACTGCCTTGGGTGAAGTACAGAAAAAAACTGGCTCAGATGTAATATGTACCTTTGTTCCAACCACGCCTAACCCAACTTCTGGCTACATAATTATTTTACCTAGAGAAGATGTAATAGAGATGGATATGAGTGTTGACGAGGCATTTAAAATGATTGTATCGCTAGGAGTGGTAGTGCCTTCTTGGGAAGAAGAAGAACTTAAAGATTTGTCAATAAAGTCCCCCACTAAGGGCAATAAGAATTCTTAAGAATTCTTATAAAAAGAGAGAATTATGGCAAGAACCTTGCAGATGAAATGGTTAATCCGTAGTATTTCGTTTTTTTTTAATATATGAAAAATATTATGCGAAGTCATTATTGTGGTGAAGTCGATAGCCGACTAGAAGGTCAGGAAGTTTCAGTGACAGGATGGGTACATCGTCGTCGCGATCACGGTGGTGTTATTTTTGTTGATCTTAGGGATCGTGAAGGCTTGCTTCAAGTTGTCTTTGATCCTGACAATAAAATAATTTTTTCTGAAGCGGAGCGTATTCGTGGAGAATTTGTTTTAGCAATAAAAGGCTTGGTTCGCTCTAGACCTGAAGGCACAAAAAACTCCAATATGAAGACCGGTGAGGTAGAGATTTTAGCGACCGAATTGGTAACTTTGAACGACGCTTTGACCCCTCCTTTTCATCATGATGAAAAAGCCAATGAAGAATTAAGATTGCAATATCGTTATCTTGATTTGCGTCGCGATAATATGCTTTCAAATTTGCGTCTACGACATGCTGTCACTAAAGAATTGAGGCTGTTTCTTGATGACCATGGGTTTATTGATACAGAAACCCCTATGTTAACCCGAGCAACACCCGAAGGTGCAAGAGATTATATCGTACCAAGTAGAACAAATCCGGGTAAATTCTTTGCATTACCGCAATCTCCGCAAATATTTAAACAATTGTTAATGATGTCTGGGTTAGATCGTTATTATCAAGTGGTTCGCTGTTTTCGTGACGAAGATCTGAGAGCCGATAGGCAACCGGAATTTACTCAACTCGATATAGAAATGAGTTTTGTTGATGAAGACGACGTGATGGACATGATGGAAAATTTACTTCGTTCGTTATTTGAAAAGGTAATGAAAGTATCTTTACCAAAAAGTTTTGTACGCATTACTTATGCCGAGGCAATGAGAAGATTTGGTTCTGATAAGCCGGATCTGAGGATTCCTTTGGAATTGGTCGATTTATCTGATTTGATGACGGACGTTGAATTTAAGGTTTTTTCTGGGCCAGCAAAAGATAAAGACGGTCGTGTTGCAGCAATATGCGTCCCTGATGGCTCTAAGATGAGCCGCAAAATTATTGATGATTATACAAAATATATAGGTCGATATGGTGCCAGAGGATTGGCTTATATAAAGGTAATAGATGTAACCAATAGAAGTGAGGGATTACAATCTCCCATTTTAAAATTTTTACCAGATGATGTCATTGAGAAAATCCTTGAACGAACTGAAGCTAAAGATGGAGATTTAATCTTCTTTGGGGCGGACAAGGCAAACATTGTAAACGATTCACTTGGTGCGTTGAGAGTGCGTCTTGGGGAGGATCTTGATCTTATTGAGGCAGGTTGGCAACCACTCTGGGTGGTTGATTTTCCAATGTTTCAAAAAGATAAAAATTCACAAAGATGGACTTCTTTGCATCATCCATTTACCGCTCCCGCAATTACCGCGATTGATGAACTTAATGATAATCCAGGTACAGTGCTTTCAAAAGCATACGACATGGTCCTTAATGGCTCTGAAATAGGTGGTGGTTCCATTCGAATACATAATAAAAATATGCAAGCGGCTGTTTTTAAGTTGTTAGATATAAGCGATGAAGAGGCCGAGGAGAAGTTTGGTTTCTTATTAAGAGCACTTGATTATGGGTGCCCACCGCATGGTGGTATTGCTTTTGGCCTCGATAGAATGGTTATGTTAATGACTGGCGCTGAGAGTATTCGTGATGTTATTGCTTTTCCTAAAACACAATCTGCAAGCTGTCCATTAACAAATGCACCTGGTGAAGTTTCTCCTGAACAACTAAAAGAAACCGGAATACGCTTAAGACCGAAGTCTATAGAATAAGTTTATATGGTCCATTATCGTCGACCAGAATCAGTGCTAGTGTTGATATACACATCAAATCATGAGGTGTTGTTGCTCAAAAGAATAGATCCATTTCCATATTGGCAATCAGTAACAGGCAGTATGCGAGCCAATGAAAACAAAGAAGATGCAGCCCCGCGTGAGTTAAGAGAAGAAACTGGCTTAAAAGATGAGGGCTTTATGGTTGATTGTGAATTGAGTCGTTCTTTTGAAATAGATCCACGTTGGCAGTATCGCTACCATTCCAGCAATAAAGTGAATATTGAGCACGAATTTCATTACCTTCTCGCAGAGAGATCCAAGATAACTCTGCATCCTAGAGAGCACAGCCAATATAAATGGTTGCCGATTGATATAGCGATCAAAGAAGTATGGTCTTTTACAAACAAAGAGGCTCTAGAACGATTAGCCGCTAGATTATAGATAATGACTATTTCTTAAGTGATACACTAAATTAACTAAAATATGGTTAAACTAAAATAATTGCATCGATGATATGAAAATCCTTCATATAGAAACAGGTCGTTTTTTTTATGGTGGTCCTCAACAGGTTCTCTATCTTTGTTCTGGCTTAAATGACCATGGGTTTGAGAATATTCTTGTTTGTCCTACTAAAAGTGATCTAGGAAGAATAGCTAAGGATAAAGGCATAAAAGTCATTGAGGTTAAATGTAAAGGTGATTTAGACTTATTTTTTGCACTTCATTTATCAAAAATCATTAGAAATGAACGGCCGGATATAATTCATTGTCACAGTCGAAGAGGTGCTGACTTTTTGGGTGGAATGGTGGCTTATTGGTCTGGCATTCCTGCCATTTTGTCTAGACGAGTTGATAGCTTAGAATCTAATCTTATTAACAAATTACGCAATACTTTATTCGTTAAAACTATTGCTATATCGAAGAATATTTATAATATTTTGTCTTTATCGGGTATTCAGCCTGATAAATTAATATTGATTCGCAGTGCAGTGGATAGTCAGCGATTTTTAAAATCAAAAACAAAAGAAGAGTTTTTAGATAAATTTAACTTAAATGCAAATGATTTTGTTATCGTATCTGCAGGCCAATTAATTCCTAGAAAAGGTCATGATTTTTTGATTAAGAGTATGGTTAATTTAAGAGAATTATCTCCACGAATAAAGTTAATTATATTTGGTCAGGGGCACTTGAATGAAAAACTTAAGAAGCAAATTAATAAGCTTGATCTTAATAATTGTGTCAGATTGGCAGGTTTTGATTTAGAGCTAGATGATTACTTATCGCATTTTAAGTTATTGGTTCATACGGCTAGTACAGAAGGTCTTGGTGTGATTTTGATGAAAGCCAGTGCTGCGGGATTGCCTGTCGTTGCTTTTAATGCTGGTGGTGTTTCAGAAGTTATCAAAAATGGTGAAACAGGTTTGTTGTCTGATGTGGGTGATCGTTATACTTTTGAAAATAACATTAGCTATTTTATTGATGATGAGGCACGTAGAAGAAAACATTCAGCTGCAGCAAAAAGTAATGTAAAAACCGAATTTTCAATACAACAAATGCTTAAAAAACATATTCAATTATATGAGTCGATTTATAATGGGTGAAATAAACAAACTTCGTGAAGTTGCCAGTCAACTCGTTTCTTCAGCGATACAACGAAAGAAAACCATTGTGACTGTGGAATCTTGCACAGGTGGTCTAGTTGCATCATCAATAACCGATATTCCTGGCAGCTCTCATTGTTTTTCACATGGCTTGGTCACCTATAGCGATACAGCAAAAAATAAACTTCTTGGAATTGATAGTATTTTAATTAAAGATAATGGTGCCGTTAGTAAAGTAATTGCTAAAAGTATGGCAAAAAATGCCCTTGATGATAATAGCGTAGATTTTTCTGTAGCGATCACCGGCATTGCAGGTCCATCTGGCGGTTCTCTAGATAAACCCATAGGAACTGTCTGGATAGCCTGGGGTTATTATATTGATAATGATATCGTCGTTGATGCACAAGATTACTGTTTTACGGGTGATCGAAATGCAATCCGCATGCAATCCGCAATCGAGGCACTAAAAGAGTTAGAAAAAAGTATCAAAAAGTTACATTCTATCTAACTATATATTTTTAATTATGGAATAATGAGATCACAATTCAAATATAAAAAAGTGATATCTGACTATGGATGAAAATCGAAAAAAAGCACTCGAAGCCGCATTGGGACAAATAGATAAACAGTTTGGTAAAGGCTCTGTTATGCGACTCGGAGACGGTGGCATTGCAAGAAATTTCGAGTGCATATCGACCGGCTCAATTGGTCTTGATGTTGCATTAGGTATTGGTGGATTACCAAAAGGTCGAGTTGTAGAAATTTATGGACCTGAAGCTTCAGGTAAAACTACATTAACACTACAGGTAGTAGCTGAATGTCAAAAAGCAGGCGGCACGGCTGCTTTTGTTGATGCTGAGCATGCACTAGATCCAAAATATGCTGAGCAACTAGGTGTAAATGTGGATGAGCTTTTGGTTTCGCAGCCAGATACGGGCGAACAAGCTCTAGAAATTACGGATATGCTGGTAAGATCGGGTGCCGTGGATATCATAATTATAGATTCTGTTGCCGCCTTGACTCCAAAAGCTGAGATTGAAGGTGATATGGGTGATACTCATATGGGTCTTCAAGCACGCTTAATGTCGCAGGCATTGAGAAAGCTTACAGGGAATATTAAACGTTCCAATGCAATGGTGGTTTTTATTAACCAAATTAGGATGAAAATTGGTGTGATGTTTGGAAGTCCAGAAACAACCACTGGTGGAAATGCACTTAAATTTTATTCTTCGGTTCGTTTGGATATAAGAAGGATTGGTGCAATCAAGAAGGGCGATGAAATTATTGGTAATCAAACACGTGTCAAAGTAGTTAAAAATAAAGTGTCACCCCCATTCAAAATGGCTGAATTTGAAATATTATACGGTAAGGGAATTTCGCGTGAGGGTGAAATTATAGATTATGGTGTAGAACAAGACTTGATTGAAAAGTCAGGATCCTGGTACAGCTATAAAGAAGAAAGAATTGGTCAAGGCAAGGAGAATGTTCGTGAATTTTTGCGCTCTAACCCAAAAATTACCAGTGAGCTAGAGGTTCAAATTAGAGCAAAACTTTTACCTAAGGAAGATGATTTACCTAAGTTGGACGTAAGTGATGAAAATGAGGCTGAGCCAGCTGATTCTTGATGGAGTGTTCTAATTGATGTGAATAAATCTATTAATGAGCTAAATGCAGATATTTTCAAAACTCAAGATGAAGAAAAATTTTTAGATCCTCAGCATGCTAGAAAAAAAGGCATGGATTTTTTGGCCTTACGCGAGTACGGATACGAAGAATTAATTACAAAACTTCAAGCAAAAGGTTATAATTATCAGGCTTCAAGCCAGGCTCTTGAGGGGCTAAAGCAGGATGGCTTGCAGGATGACTTGCGTTTTGCGGAAAGCTTTTGTCGCTCAAGATATAAGCAAGGCAAGGGACCGCTTAAGATAATTTTTGAACTGAAAGCCAAGCAACTGCCGAGAAAGATAATAGATCATGCATTGGCAGAGCTCGATGTCGATTGGTTTGAATTAGCAAAAGAGGCAAGATTAAAGAAGTTTGGTGCTAAGCCACCTTTGGACTATAAAGAAAAATCTCGCCAAATGCGTTTTTTGCAGTCACGTGGCTTTGATTCGGATAGTATTTCAGCGTCCTTAAAAATTTAACCCCAAAGAGAGTTTTATAATAAATTAACAGTAAGAGCATTTAGTTTAAAAGACGATGCTAATATTTGAATTTATCTATACACTATTTATTTATGAAACCCATTACTAGCAATGACTTACGCCAGAAATTTTTAGATTATTTTCATGATCGAGATCATGAGATAGTCAAAAGCTCTCCACTGGTGCCTGGAAATGATCCTACTTTATTATTTACCAATGCTGGTATGGTCCAGTTTAAGGATGTATTTTTAGGTAATGATAAAAGGAGTTATCAACGAGCCGTCACCTCCCAGCGCTGCCTCAGGGCGGGTGGTAAACATAATGATTTAGAAAATGTTGGATACACAGCTAGACACCATACTTTTTTTGAAATGCTGGGTAATTTTAGTTTTGGAGATTACTTTAAAGAGCAGGCCATTATTCAGGCATGGGACTTTTTAACAAATACCTTGGAATTACCTCAAGATAAATTGTGGGTCACTGTGTTTAATGAGGATGATGAAGCCGCAGATATTTGGCTTAATAAAATCAAGGTAAGCCCTAAGCGATTTTCACGCATGGGGGAAAAAGATAATTTTTGGTCGATGGGAGATACAGGACCTTGTGGACCTTGCAGTGAAATATTTTATGACCATGGGATAAAAGTTCCGGGAGGACCGCCCGGCTCGAAAGATGAGGATGGAGATCGATATATTGAGATTTGGAATTTAGTATTTATGCAATATGATCGTTCTGCAGAGGGAGTTATGACGCCATTGCCAAAACCTTCAGTCGATACTGGTATGGGCTTGGAGAGATTGGCTGCGGTGATGCAATCTGTGTACAGTAACTATGAAATTGACCTATTTAGTAATTTAATCAATGCTTCACAAAAGATACTTGAATTGGAGACTCATCAATCAAGTTCGTTAAATGTCATCGTCGATCACATTCGAGCCTGTTCATTTTTGATCGTTGACGGGGTGAATCCGGGTAATGAAGGAAGAAGCTATGTACTAAGAAGAATTCTTAGAAGAGCGATTCGTCATGGCAAAAAATTGGGCATTAATGAAGCATTTTTCTATAAGTTGGTAGCGCCTTTAGCCATAGAAATGGGAAATGCTTATCCAGAATTAGTGAAAATGAAATCAGTTATTGAAGCTACGATCAAAGAAGAAGAGCTGCGTTTTGCCATAACGCTTGATCAAGGTATGGAAATACTTGAGAATTCGATTCAATGCATGAAAGATAATTTATTACCGGGTGACGTCGTATTTAAACTCTATGACACTTATGGATTTCCAGTAGACTTAACTAATGATATCGCCAGAGAAAGAAATTTTGAAATCGATATGGATGGTTTTGACGCTGCAATGCAATCACAACGAACAAGAGCTAGAAAAGCTAATAAATTCTCACATTCCGATGATTTGAGTATAAAAGTCCAAACCGCCTCTAGTTTTGTCGGATACGAATATTCTAAAGATAACGCAGAGATAAAAGAATTATTTTTTGAAGGTAAAACTACCACCTCACTCGCAAAAAATCAGCATGGGATTCTTATCACTGATAACACACCTTTTTATGCTGAATCAGGAGGACAGGTTGGTGATATTGGGCAAATTGAATCAAAGGATGGTTCTTTTAGGGTAACAGATACACAAAAACAGGCTAAAACCACTATTCATCATGGTTTTATGGAGGTTGGTGAGTTAAAAATATCTGATAATGTCGTTATGAAGATTGATCATGAGAGACGCTCTAATATAGCAGCCAACCACTCCGCAACACATCTGATGCATGCTGCTTTAAGGAATGTATTGGGTGATCAAGTTACACAAAAAGGCTCTTTGGTTGATGAAAATCGTTTACGCTTTGATTTTTCTTATAATAAACCCTTATCAAAATCTGATCTTTTTGATATAGAGGTCCAAGTGAATAACGAGATTCGTAAAAATTACGTATCAAAAACTACACTGATGCCTTATGACAATGCTATTAAAGCAGGGGCAATGGCATTATTTGGTGAAAAATACGAAGCTGAAGTTAGGGTTCTAGATTTTGATGGATATTCGATTGAATTGTGCGGAGGAACTCATGTTAAACGCACAGGGGATATTGGTGTATTTAAAATAACCAATGAGAGTGGTGTTGCCTCGGGTGTTCGAAGGGTTGAAGCTATTACGGCTGATACAGCCTTTCAGTGGCTTACAATGCATATAGAAAAAATGGATAAATTGGCGCTATTGTTGAAGTGTTCTCCAGATCAGGTTTATTCTAAAATCGAACAACTTCAAGCTAAAAATAAATCAATAGAAAAAGATCTCTCAGCGGCAAAACAAAAAATGCTGAGTGGAGATTCTAATGATCTTTCGAGTAAAGCCATTAAAATTACAGATGTTAATGTGCTCGTCCAAAGAATAGATGGCGTGGATTCAAAAAATCTCAGAATAGCTATCGATCAGCTTAAAGATAAATTAGGGACTGCTGTGGTGGTACTGGGTTCGATTGATGAGGGCAAGGTAAAGCTTGCTGTTGGGGTTAGTAAAGACATTATAAGTCGTATTCGTGCCGGAGATTTAATCCAGTCTATAGCCACTGTCGTTGGTGGAAAAGGTGGAGGAAGACCAGACTTCGCTCAAGCTGGTGGCTCTGAACAAGATAAAATTGATCAAGCATTGGAGTTGGCCTCAGATTTAATTAAAAATGAACTATAAATTGTTTTTATATATAGTTACATATGAAATAATTAAATTTTAAAATATTATTAGTCTTAAAAAGACTTTTTTTAGAGGGGGCGTTTTTAAATGTTGATACTAACTAGACGGGCGGGTGAGGCGCTTATGATTGGAGATGATGTCTCAATCACTGTTCTCGGAGTTAAGGGCAATCAGGTAAGAATTGGTATTGATGCACCTAAAGATGTGGCGGTTCATCGGGAAGAAATATTTGATCGAATTCAAGATGATAAAGAATCGGATTCTAAAGATTAAGTATTTTATTGCTTGATTTTATGGGGTAACCGTCTGTCTATAAAGCCCTTTAATTGAGGCTTTTTTGTTTTCTTTATTTAATCGCTAATAAGACAATAATTATCAAGTCATCTATTTTATTCAATCTACACTTTTTTGAAATTACCATATAAAAATATCACACAGAAAAAATATAAAATTTAACTCGACCTCATCTCCACAAATCCTTATAGTTCGCTACCTTGATTCTAATCGACGGTAGCTATTGATTCCAAGAATCCAAAAATTAACAAGTTCAGATTACCTAGGAATACTCGATTGATTTCAACTTCTAATATCACTATGCAGTTTGCAGCAAAACCCCTCTTTGAAAACATCTCCGTAAAGTTTGGGAATGGAAATCGCTATGGGTTGATTGGGGCTAATGGTTGCGGCAAAACGACCTTTATGAAAATATTAGATGGCAGTCTAGTCCCTAGTTCTGGTCATGTGTCCATCAGTCCACATGAGCGTATTGGTAAATTAAATCAAAACCAATTCGCTTTTGAGGCATACAGTGCTGTTGATACGGTAATTATGGGGCATCAGGAGCTTTGGAAAATCAAGCAAGAACGTGATCGCATCTATGCTTTGCCGGAAATGACTGAAAAGGAAGGTATGCAAGTGGCTGATCTTGAAATTCAGTATGCTGAACTTGATGGCTACACTGCTGAAAGTCGTGCGGGTGAGTTACTTATGGGAGCAGGTATTGCTCAAGAATTACATTACGGTGAAATGAGTGCGATTGCTCCAGGTTGGAAGTTACGAGTCCTTCTAGCTCAAGCACTATTCTCCGATCCAGATATTTTATTACTTGATGAGCCAACCAATAACTTGGATATTAATGCAATTCGATGGCTAGAAGGAGTATTGGCACAACGAAAATCAACCATGATTATTATTTCACATGACAGGCATTTCCTAAATTCAGTTTGTACGCACATGGCCGATATCGATTATGGTGAGTTACGTTTATATCCCGGAAACTATGATGATTTTATGACGGCGTCCACCCAGGCACAGGAAAGATTGCATGCAATCAATGTCAAGAAATCTGCAAAAATTACCGATTTAAAGCAATTTGTAAGTCGCTTTTCTGCAAATGCATCAAAAGCGAAACAAGCTACTTCTCGTGCGAAGCAATTGGAAAAAATTAAATTAGAGGAAATTAAACCTTCCAGTCGTGTTAGCCCATATATTAGGTTTAATCAAATTAAGAAATTATATCGTCAGGCATTAACTCTTGAGGATTTTGGGCACAATTTTGAGCATGAAAATTTATTCAACTCAGGTAATTTAATTTTATCTGCCGGTACACGTTTGGCTATTATAGGTGAGAACGGTTCTGGCAAAACTTCGTTTTTGCGTTGTTTGATGGGTGAATTAAAAAACAAAACTGGCACAATTCAATGGGCTCAAAATGCATCACTAGGATATTGCCCACAAGATAGTACGGCTGACTTTGAATGTGAAGATACATTATTTGACTGGATGAGCCAATGGCGTAACCCAAGCCATGGAGATCAAATTGTTCGTGCAACTTTAGGTCGTTTACTATTTTCATCGGATGATTTTGAGAAAAAGGTAAATGTTTGTTCAGGTGGCGAGCGAAACAGATTGTTATTTGGCAAATTGATGATGATGGAGCCGAATATTTTATTGATGGATGAACCTACAAATCATATGGATATAGAGGCTATTGAGTCACTTAATCTAGCTTTAGCTCATTTCGAAGGTACCTTGATATTTGTGAGCCATGATCGTGAATTTGTATCCTCTTTAGCCACTAGAATTATTGAAATTAAAGACGAAAAATTAAATGATTTTAAAGGGACTTATGACGAGTACTTATTAAGCCAATTACATGAAAGTGAGCGTATTAAATTTTAATGATTTAGATCTTTTGAATGCTATGATTGTTTCATTTAAAGGGGAAAATAATGAATGTTACTATTGCAGCAACTCAAATGGCATGCACTTGGGATTTAGATAAGAATATAGAAAAAGCCATAAATATCGTGCATCAATCAGCCGATTTAGGCGCTGAAATTATATTACTTCAAGAGTTATTTGAAACCCCATATTTTTGTATAGACACAAATAATGAGCATTTCAATCTAGCAAAAACCCTAACAGAACAACCTACGATAAAGAAAATGCAAGTTGTTGCAAAAGACCGTGGTGTGGTTTTACCGATCTCTTTTTTTGAAAAATCTGGATTGGTTTATTTTAATTCTATCGTTGTTATTGACGCAGATGGATCAATAGTGGGTCATTATAGAAAAAGTCATATTCCTGATTTTCCTCTTTATGAAGAAAAATTTTATTTCAGTCCAGGTGATACTGGATTTCGAGCTTTTGATACAAGGTTTGGACGAATTGGTATAGGTATATGTTGGGATCAATGGTTTCCTGAAGCCGCTAGAGCTATGGCATTAATGGGTGCCGAAATATTACTTTATCCAACCGCTATTGGGAATGAGTTGGATCAGCCAGACTTTGATAGTAAAAATCACTGGCAAACAACTATGCGTGGTCATGCGGCAGCAAATATTATGCCTGTGATTGCCTCTAATCGAATCGGTAATGAGTCTAGCAACAATCTCTCAATGGAGTTCTACGGCTCTTCATTTATATCTAATCATCTAGGGGAACTCGTCTCTGAGGCAGATCGTGAGTCAGAAAATATTCTAACTCATACATTCGACCTCGATGAAATATCCCGATTCAGGCGAGATTGGGGTGTATTTAGAGATCGACGCCCCGATCTCTACGAGGGAATTCTCTCTTTAGATGGTAATCGAACTCAAAAGATAGATCATGAATAAAATTCCTAATCTTAAAGTATTCTCAGCGCTATCGTTTATTGCGGTAATAACTATTTATCCAGTTTTGGCGTTACCGGTAATGATAGGTATCCTCATGGATCATGCAGAGATGTCCTCTTTTTCTGCCGGATGGGTGGTTTCTGTTGGCACTCTAGCAACTGCCTCTGCAGGTCTTTTGATGTCTGCTAAGGTGGATAATAAAAATCTTCAAAAAATATCAAGATTTGTGTTAATTATAGCAATAGCTGTAGATTTGTTGTCTGCATTTACGGCGGGTGCCACCATTATCTTTTTCTTCATGCGAGTAATATGGGGAATCGCAATGGGAGTAGCTCATGCTATTAGTATAGCGTCGATTGCACATTACGATAACTTCAAACATGGCTATGGTATTTATGTTGGATTGCAATTCATAGTCAGTGGATTAGCACTTTATATTGTGCCGGTATATTCCGATTCAATTGGTGTGATGGGGTTTTTTATTGGATTTGCAGTACTGGATTTTTTCGCACTTCTTTTAACTAAATTCCTTGCCTTAGAATCCAAGCAGTCTTCAAAGGAGCATAAAAATAAGTCAAGTTTAGGTGCTTTGATAACAGTCCCTGCAGTATTGGCTATTATGGGCTTCGCATTATTTGAAGCTGCCAATACCTCGCAATTTTCATATATTGAAAGATTTGGCATGATATCAAATATCACCGAACATCAAATAGGATTAGCTCTTCTTGTGGGATCTCTTCTGGGTATTCCAGGAGCTCTATCAATATTTCTAATAGGTGATAAATTTGGATTAATAAAACCATTGGCATTGGGGTTGTTATTACCAATTGCAGCATTAACCATGCTTTTATCCTCCAATAGCTATTCTGTTTACTTCATAACCAGCTGCCTACTTGGTTTTTCATGGTCATTTTGCATGCCATTCATCGACTCATTACTAGCTAGAATCGATCGTAAAGGTAGGGTAGTAGCTGCAGGTTCGTCAATTTCATTTTTTGGGTCTGCTTTAGGCCCCGGAATAGCAGCAATTGTTGTTTCAGGAGAGCAATACAGAAATTCATTTATATTGGCTATCGGTCTTTTTCTGGCAACTTTGCTTATTTTTATGATTCTAGGAAAAAAAATGAAGGAAGCTTTATGAAAACATGGGAAATTTCAAGCGATCCAAGAGATTTAGGTTACTTTATGCCTGGGGAATGGACTGACCATGACTGTTGCTGGATGGCTTGGCCATGTAGGAGTGGTCTCTGGGCTAACAATAAAGAAACTATGCAAGAATATGCAAATGTGGCACATGCTATTGCAAAATTTGAGCCAGTGAAAATGCTGGTGCCTTCAAGAGAAATTATTAATGCAGGTCATTTTCTTAATCAGAGTATTGAGATTGTTGAGATGAGCATCGATGATTCTTGGGCGCGAGATTCAGGACCAAATTTTCTAATTGGTGGCGATAATCTGGCTGGCTCAGATTGGATTTTTAATGCCTGGGGAGAACAATATCAACCCTATGATCAAGATGCACAAATGGCAAAAAGAATCCTAGAGCATGTGCATGCTGATATTTTTCCCAGTTGGTTAGTAGCAGAGGGAGGAGGCGTTACTGTTGATGGTGAGGGTACAATAATAACAACTGAATCTTGTTTTCTTAATAAGAATCGAAATCCAAAAAGAAATCGAGCGGAAATAGAAAATGAACTGTGCCGCACTTTAGGTGGCACCAAAGTAATATGGATACCAGGTGATCCAGATGAAACTGAAACGGATGGTCATATAGATGGTATAGCTGCTTTTATTGAGCCAGGACGGATTCTCGTGGAGGTCAATAGTGATAAAAGTGATCCTCATTATAACGTAGGCATTGATAACACCAATGCCCTTAAAAATAAAAGAGACGCAAAGGGAAGACAACTACAAATTGAATTTATTGAGGAGGGCATCTACCACCGAGATATATGGAATGGTGGTTGCAGCTCATACATTAATTCATATTTAGCCAATAATGCAGTCATAGTTCCTGCGTATGGATACGATCGTGATCATTTAGCTATAGAGACATACAAAAAGCTCTACCCAAATCGAGAAATCATTCAGATACCGATACATAATATTGCAACCGGTGGTGGAGGTATTCATTGTATAACTCAACAACAACCAAAATATTAATTGGCTCTCTTATGAGTATAGAGTAATAAATCCAAATAAATTTTTAACTCTTTATTTAAATGGTAAATTATATAAAAGCCTAAATAACACAGAGGAGCATGAAATGAAGTTATCTACTTTAAATTTGCGTTTAGCGGGTCGATTCAAAGCAATCATCGTCGCAATATTCACCGTGCTGGGATTGATCGCAACCATAGAGTCAGTGGCGCAACACAATAATCCGTATCGCGCTTATTACGGTTGGGTAAAACTGCCGGAGGGTCGGGTTCAAGGTGTGGTCGCCGGTATCTACGCAGATCCTGATGGCAAACATATGTGGTTGATGGATCGATGTGGTGGAAACAACTGCGCGGGTGTCGACGTAGATCCCATACTCAAACTCGACCTGGAAGGAAACTTAGTCAAGAGTTTTGGTAAAGGGCTATTCGGGTGGCCGCATGGTTTCTTCGTGGATCATGAAGGAAACCTCTGGGTTACCGAAGGATCACCGGCTGGCGAGCGTCGCGGCGAAGCCGGATTTAAGATTGGCAAAGGCCACCAGGTTTTCAAGTTGAGCCCTGAAGGCGAAATTTTAATGACTCTGGGTGAAGCGGCTGTCCCCGGAGATGATGAGACGCACTTCAATGGGCCCTCGCATGTACTAATCGCCCCCAATGGTGAGATCTGGGTAACGGATGGGCATCGTGGCGGCAACAATCGTCTGGTGAAATTCTCGAAGGACGGGAAGTTCATTTTGCAGATAGGTGGCGGGATTGAATCCGCGACTGCAGAACATGGTTTGTTTAACGACCCGCACCACATAGCAATGGATTCTCAGGGTAGGCTTTTCATTTCCGATCGCGGCAATAATCGAATCCAGATTTTCGACCAAGACGGAACTTTCCTCGGGTTGTGGACACACTTCGGGAGACCGAGCTCGATCGCTATTGGTGATGACGACAGAATTTATGTCGTTGATGGCACAACTTCGTTAACCGGTGTCCTGAACCAGCAGATGTACAGTGGCCAGACGGCTAACGGTGGTGGTAGCTACGGCTACAATCGTGGTATCTGGGTTGGTAATGCCAAGAATGGTTCGGTTGAGGCTTTTATTCCCGAGTTAGAAATCTCTGGGTTCGAGGATGGCGTGCCGCTCGGCGTTGATCAGGAGTTCATCGGTTTGCATCCTGATGGCAGCATCCTCGTGGGTGAAGTTGAAATTGGTGAGCGCGAGGGCAGACGTTTAGTACAGTGGATTAACGTCAGGAACTAGGGAACGAATTGCCCGTAAGTTATAATTCTTTTGAGACCTAAAGCTCATATTCTCTCATTCTCTTTTTTTAAATATTAGGTGGTAAACCAATCAGGTATCTGCCTGTCTTTCCATTTACTAAAATGTGCTTTTTCCCCAATATAAAATTTTTGATAAGCATCAACCGAATCTTTGCATTTATATTCATCAGGCATACATTGAGGTGGCTGCCTAAAAACCTTACCTCTAGGAATATTATCCGGTAAATTCAATAATATTTTCCTTAACTTTAAATCCGTAGAGTGAATCTTTTGATATCGGTATGTGTACTCATCAGATAAAGCAACAAATAAACTATAGAGCCATTCATACTGCAAACTACTCTCTCGAGTCCAAACTGTACTAGGATGATTAAGATGAGCTATCTTATAAACGGAAAGCTCATCGGCTCTCTCCTCCCCATCTAAAACTCTATGCGCTGTAGAGAGCATTTGAGCATACTCCAAAACCATCTTTACACAATGCTTATCATTATGCTCAATCGCCGCTATTTTAGGATCTTCATTTAAATAAAAAATATTCATACATCTATTTTGTAGATTAAATATAAGTAATTATCAGCATTTGTGTAATGTAATTTCCCTGTTCCTTGCTGGCCAATTCTATATGTTGAATTACCTTCAGTCTAACTCCATCTGATGAATGTATCAAAACCAACATCAATCTTCACAAGAGTTTGCTAGTTGTGTAGGCTGGTGTGATGTATTTTAAGAAACTATTTCTAGTAACAATAATTTTCCTGTTAAGTTTTAGTAATGACAGATGATAATTCAATATACGTTGGCGAATACAAAAATGGACACGCACTGAAGCACAGAATGCTCAATGGGTGGTCGTTTTTTTATCTGATTGCAATGCTGACCTTCGCCGGCATGATTGCCGGTTTGGTGTTGATCGGCACCGCGACGCCAGAAGCTACAGTCGACCTGATTCGCTTGTCGGTGCAGTTCGCATCTCCTTGGATCTTTATCGCCTTTGTCACGTCCCCCTTGAAACAACTTTTTCCCGGTAGCGTATCAAAATGGCTTGCTCGCAACCGCCGTTACATGGGTTTATCTTTCGCTGCTGGGTTCGGTTGGCAGGCGGTATGCATCGCTGCGTTATTTGCATTGCACCCTTCCTATTACGGGGAGCAATTACACAACACGGTCGACCTGATGGGACGCATTGCTAGCTATATTTTTTTGACCGCTTTGACTGTCACCTCATTTTTTTCCGTGCGCCGAAAAATGCGCCCTGAGCATTGGCGCTGGCTACATTTGGTGGGCATCTGGTATTTCTGGGCGGTAATTTGGGTGACCTATGCCGAGCAAGCGTTGAGCAGTGCAGTTAAAACGATTGACTTGGTATACACGGTGCTGGGGCTGCTTGTACTTTTTCTTCGTATTGCCGCCTACCTTAAGACTCGGGCTGGCAAGTCTATTTAATATTCTTAAATAAGCAATCTACTTAACAACCGTATCTGGCTAAAACCAACACCAGCCTTCACAAGAGTTTTTTAGTTGTGTAGGCTTATTGCAAAAGGAGAAATAAATGAAAAAAATAATTAAAACATTTTATATGACGACGATTTTCATTCTATTTATAGGGATTGGCGGGTTATCTTCCACCGTACTTGCGGCAGATAACTCTAGCGATGACTTTTCTTACGAATTTTATTATAAAGTGAAATGGGGCTATTTTGACGAATGGATGGAGCTGTACAAAAAGAATCACTATCCCGTATTACAACGATTACAGGAATTGGGTCGCATCGTTCACATGGAAGCCGCCTATCCGATTGATCACGATGGCGAAGCCGATCGTTGGGATATTCGATTTACAATTGTCTACCCAGATGCGAAAACCGCCTACGAAGATTTCAATCGAACCGCTATCCTCGAAGAATTGTACCCTGATCAGGAAACTTTTAGAAAGGAGGAACAACGACGTTTCGAGTTGCTCGTTGAACACAAAGATATGATTATCTCATACGATGACCTGTCCAAATGGTAGGGAGCAATTGAAAACCTGACCGTAAGCTTCACCATCAATGACACAATTTTGTTTGCAGGCCCTTGTGCTTGCCGGCAGCCGTTATATTTTACACCTACCTTCACAAGAGTTTGTTAGTTGTGTAGGCTTTGCCTATGAAAAATAAACAGAACAACGTTAGTCTTTTTGAAAGACAAGGTCTCTGGTACGAAGCGAATTCACTCGTGCCTTTCACGGGTATGGTTGACTCTTACTATGAAAATGGTCAATTAGAAGTGTTTGCAAGGTACGTGGTTGGGGTGCAAGATGGGTATTCTGAAATGTACTATCAGAATGGGCAGTTGCGATTAAGCTCGAACTTCACAGCTGGTGAGCCAGATGGACTTCGTGAGTCCTACTTCGAGAATGGTAATTTACAATCAAAAATACACTATGAAGCAGGGAAGCAACATGGATTGCGTGAGACTTACTTCAAGAATGGTCAATTAGAATTTAGAGCAAACTACATAGCTGGCCAGCCAGATGGAATTTCTGAGGCGTACTTCGAGAATGGTCAATTAGAATTTAGAGCAAACTACGTAGCTGGAAAACATGACGGGCTTTATGAGCTTTACTTCGAGAACGGTCAATTGCAAAGCAGATCAAACTGGAAAGCTGGCGTTTGTATTGATTGATAGGAACAATAGGAGGAATAGTTTTTTCATATCAATTCTTTTTATAAGGAAGAAAAGGAATCTTACCCACCAAGATGAATCTGATTAACCAACCAAATCCTGCGAAGAATAAAAATATAAAGGGTACAACAAATATTACTAAAGGTTGCTGAAACACCATCATTATCATTAAAAGTGAAAGCATTAAACCAAGCATAAACCCTGCCCAATGTATGACTAGAGCTAATCTGGATAAAACATTCTTTGCTTCTTCTTTCATAGCTTCAGTCTAACTCCATCTGATGAATGTATCAAAACCAACACCCACCTTCACAAGTTTTGTAAGGTTGTGTGATGATTTCCAATTTCCTAGCAAGAAGTTATAAACACCAAATGAAAAAATTCCTATCGCAAGCTATAGAGATTGAAAAAAAATGATAACTAGACGACAGGATAGGACACTTTTGAATACGGGTTCTGTCAGGGTTCGGGGTTAGTGTAGAAATTTTGGACTGCTTTTGTCAGCTCAGCAAGAAAAATGTACTCATCAATTCCGGAGCGATGCTCTGGTTTTGGCTGCGCGCTCCACATGGCAATGACGATGTTGCGATTAGGATCCACGTAGACAAATTGGCCAAATATCCCAATGGCTGAATAAGCACCGTCATCGAGTGGCCAGAGCATATAACCATAGGGTACTATTTCGTCATTGACGAGCTTAGGCGTGCTGGCGGTATCCACCCAATCGACCGGCAAAACACGCTGGCCTTGCTGACTGATTCCATCAGCCAACAGGAATAGGCCAAAGCGCGCGTAGTCGCGCAATGTGGCCGAAAGCCCGCTACCGCCGATCTCCAGGCCATCCAGTGAATCCAGCCACCAGCTTGCGTCATTACGCATGCCTGCCGGTTTCCAGATTTTCTCGGAGAGGTAATCTGCGACGGGTATGCCGGTTGCTTCTCTGACCAGGGCGCTGACAACCTGAGTTTCGCCGGTACTATAGTTCCAGACGCTGCCCGGCGCTGCTGTCCTTGGTAGAGCCGCCATTAGGTCCAGAATCTTACCCGGCTCTTGGCCGATCTGTGCATCCAGCATCGCGCGGCGATCAGAGCTTGGGTCTGTATAGGTTTCGTTCCAACTCACACCGGATGTCATCTGTAACAGTTGCCTGACGGTGACGCCGTCATAAGCTGTTTCCTTGAATCGAGGTACGTAGTTGGTCAGCGGGTCGTCGATTGATTGAATATGGCCGTCGTGAATGGTAGCACCTACGAGCATGGCGAGCATGGACTTGACCACTGACATCGACATCCAACGACTGCGGTCGCTGTTGCCCATAAGGTAGTTTTCGTAGGCTATTTCGCCATCATGCAATACGAGCAGGCCGCTTACGCGGCCGATTGCAAGATAGTCATAGAGATCATAGGTCTGCCCATCGGCCTTGAAGCTGAAATAGCTGAAGGCCATATTCTTATGCTTCAACTCAAGATATCCATCGCCGGCCGGTACAGCTCGTGTTGGAAACAAACGGTCGATATTCCGAAAAGTATTTATCTGAATTTGTGGATCGAGCTTACCGTCATAAATCTGGCGAACTGAACCGATGGGTTCATCAGCATGTGGGTATTCCTCCGAGGCGATGGCGATGATGCTCGCAGGAATTAGAACGAGACTCAAAATCAGTCGCACAGCCGTAAATCGAAAAAAAATCACTGTCAGTCTCCAAAGCTGTCTGTCAGTCTCCAAAGCGATTTGAGACTTATTTAGTTATTATATCAGGAGCTTTTCGCTTTCAGTAGCTCCGTCACGGCGCGGTGTGCCTGATCGATTGCAACATCAGTATATGCGCCGCCGCCACTGTCTGCATTGGCGATAGCGATAGCACCTCTGCGTGCTCGCGCTGTCTCCAGCGGCAGACCTTCGTCAGGATCTATAAGCGGATTGTATTCAGCCGCATAGCCGTGAGGCCAGCGGTTGACTGCTATACCGGCAATGTCACGTGCCGCGTCAAACCCGCTGGGGCCGAGAGCTCTATTCAACTGGTCCCGAATATTGCGTTCGAACGTTGAGAACGGCGTGGTGAGAAGCTCTGTACGCCCGGCAATATGTTGTTCGCGCTCATTGAGGCCAGGCTGCGCAGGTGTCCGCAACATTCTCACCATGATCGGTTCGTCCGGTGATTTCGCACTGTGATAGTCGCCAATATCCATCGCGGGACCAAGACCAAAGCTCGAATGGTAACTACCGGGACAGCGAACGCGCGCAACCCCTAATTTTGCAAATGCGCGCCAGTTTGTCAGCGCCACCGATGTGCTGACCAGCGGCGTTTTAATGAGGTAGTGCAACGCATCTTTCTGGGTCTGAGGAAGTTCCGGGCAAATGGATGGAATCATCATGTTCCAACAAGCCAGCACGGTTTGTTTTCCAGTGATGGTATAGGCTTTGCCGCCTCGCAGATACGTGACTTTGACATTGCCATCTTTGGTATTCATCACGTGCGCTACAGTGCTGGAAAGCCTGATCCGCACAGCATTGTCGCTTTTGTCCAGCTTGGCATAGTCCGTTTTCGCGGTAATCGAATCCTCAACTGTTGTGCCTGGCACCACTGCTGGAATTAAGTCACGGACCAACAGACGCGCGATCGATGCACTGCCGTCGGGAAATCCGTAGGTGTAGGAACCACCCGTTTCGAGCTCTTTTCTGGGGGTGTAGCCCATTCGCGCCGTCGCCGTGCGCGGTAGTTTTAGACCGTCGAAACCGGGCAAGCCGTTGCCCCAGCAATCAAGGGCCGAAATGGCATCAATCCCGCAGCCGTAGTACGCGTCCGTGAGATGTAAATAATAAGGAATCACATCTGGATTGGCTTTGATGACATTCAGCAGGTAATCGGCATAACTCATCCGTGACAAGCGATCTTTCTTTTCATCGGCCGACAGGCCAGTCATATAATCAACTGAGCCAGTTTCGATCGCGAGGATATTCTTGCGCACGGCGTCACTCAGTGGTGCCTGTGCCAGAAACTTTACGGTATCTTCCGCCGATTTTTTATACCCGCCAGCTTGCAGAACGAGCTTGTCTTCGCCGAAAGTTTCCTTGTCGAAAAATACGCCGGCACCAAGGGTGTACTTGCTGTATAAATCCTTGTCGTAGGTATCCTTTGCTAGCTTATCCGGATAAATACCGAGATGTTTGAGTAGTCCGTCCGCGACGGGACTGTATGGGTTTGGGCTACTGATACCGGCGGTTCCGCCGCGCATGATCAGTAATTTGCCGTCAACGTGGAACTCATTGCGCTTCGCGTGACCACCGAAATCGTCATGGTTTTCCAGAATGAGGATTTTTGCGTCGGGACCCGCCTCTTTGCGATAAAAGTGCGCTGCAGCAAGCCCACTGATGCCGCCACCGACAACAATCAGGTCATAGTGCTCGCCCGTGTCCTCGGTTTGGCTAAGGAAGTCCGGATTGTCTCTGACCGCGTGGGCACCCTCGAATGAACCGGGATGGCTGCCGCGCATGCCAGTTTGGGTTGGCGGGTAATAGCCAGGCTGATCTTGCGCGGCCCTTTCTGCGTCCATATCCGCGCCGAAGGCCAGATTTGGAAACATCCCCCCAACGACCGCCGCCACCGAAATTGCCGTGCCCTGCAGGAAATCGCGACGCTCGATGGACTTACCCATACCGATCTTTTGGTCGTGGGCATCGTTGTCTATGCTTTTGGTTTTCACTGTCGTTACTTGCTTCAACTTATTCATACTCATCCTCCTCAAGTTTCTAAATATGAAATTTCATCTCATGAAACCCCGTCTCATAAATTTCCGTTGTGTAATTTTGTATTTCCTCGCATTAAAAACGCCCCATGATGTCTTTGAAATCAGTGGTGTCTAACGGTTCGACAGACGGAGCGTCACTCTGGCGCTGGAATTGTGCTGTAATGCAGGCTGATTACTTTCCATTTTCCATCGATCTTTTGCCACACGTCAGTCTCGTAAGCATTTGACGTATGCGTTGTTCCATCAGGCGAACGCGTACGGTTGTTGACGAAGGATGTCGATATTGCAAAATCACCACTAGGCATTACTTGTACTTTATTTTTCGACATATCATTCACTTCAACACCACCACCTGCTGCCATTAATCCTATCCACATTTCGTGGTAAGCAGCGATATCTTGTCTGGTGTCGTCACCCATATACAATGTCGCACCCTCTGCATAATAGTTGAAGTATTTTTCGACATCGTTCGTTGTATAGGTATGATCAAAACCTTTGATCGCAGCGTGAAGATCAGCGTTATCCGCTGCATGGAGTTCAGCTATTATAGTAAACGACATCAATGTAATGACTAAGCAGTTTAATATTTTTCTCATGTTTTAGTTCCTTTTCTTTATTTAAGAGATGTGAAGTTCCCGAAGCATTCATTATAAGCATTAGCTCCATTAATTCTTTCTACAATGACATTTTCACTATTGATATTGTAATCAGTTCGATCTTGTTTAATACAAGTTTCATTGAAGCCATCAGCCGTTTTGGAAATAATTAGTTCGTGCATCATATTTTTACCACCTAAAAATCTTCTTGATGAGAACGTCACCGAATCTGAATTTGTGCCTTCTGAGCTGACTCTAAAAAGGTTTTTTACTTTATTAATCTCAGCCCAGTGATTCGGTAGAGTTTTTGCATAAGGAATCCAGTCAATCATAGCTTGTGGATTTCTTTGTGTCTTATCAATTATCGGTAGGATAATGTCAGTATTTTCACCTTCATTGTATAATCTAATGTGAATACCATCATATTCACCTTGTCGTTCTTGGGTACTGTCAGATCTCGTATATGTGAATTGATTGCCATAAAAATTCCACATCAATCGTTTCACTCCATCTGATCTAGCTGGGCAACCAAGATTTGGAAGCTAAAGAAAAACGGATGAAAAAACAACAGGAGAAAACAATATAACTTTACTGCTCTCCTCTTTGAGTTATGCCGCCGCACTTGGGGCATTTACCTGTAGCAGATGGTGCGAAGGATAGGAACTCAATAAATCCACACGTTGTGTTCATACATTTATAAAAAAAAGTTGGCATATCTTCTAACTCCTCATTAACAATTTTATTAACATCAATTAATCTTCAGGCTCTGTGACTACCAATTCATCTTCAGGGTCTGTGACTACCAATTCATCACTAACCTCTCCCCAAGGCATCTTTGTTTTCCAATATTTTACTCCATCTAGTTTGGCGTTTCTTAGTGTGGTTGTTATTAAGTAAAGATCAGGATCAGGGTCTTCGATGCCCTCACTCAGGTCACCACTTCTAAGGTCAGCATTACTCAGGTCACCACTTCTAAGGTCAGCATTATCGAGTTTTGCACCACGAAGGTCAGCACCAATAAGGTCGGCACCAGTAAGGTTGGCACCAGTAAGTTTGGCTTCAAAAAGGTTGGCACCACTAAGGTTGGCACCAGCAAGGTTGGCACCACGAAGGTCGGCACCACTTAAATCACACTCCGGACAAGCATTAAGACTTTTAAGCTTTAATAAATCTGTTTCGTTCATAACCTCAGTCTAACTCCAACTGATGAATGTATCAAAGCACTTGGTATGGTTATGTTATTGAAGATCAAGAGAAGTATTTCTAACGCATAACGAGAGTAGAAACTCTCTGTTAACAACTCGTTCATTGACATGTTTTGAGATTTAGCAACATGTCGCAACATTGATTTGCAAACCCTGCTACATTAGTAGATAACTATGAATCTCTTTGAAAATCTAATGTGAATTTTTATGTATAGGATAA
>Ga0209709_10000031_pt1 | contig 120927 bp, 103 predicted proteins | sample ArcticOcean_MG_C_2_FD_187435 | JGI IMG/M metagenome (GOLD analysis project Ga0209709, IMG submission 187435) | Marine microbial communities from western Arctic Ocean - ArcticOcean_MG_CB4_136 (SPAdes) (version 2) | ecosystem: Environmental > Aquatic > Marine > Oceanic | place: Arctic Ocean...
ATTTACCTCTTATGATTGCTTTTTTGATCTCTATTGGTATATCTACAAGGTATAAAATTAAGTTAGGATAATTTCTTATTTACGGGAGTAAGTGCATATTGTGAATGATAAAGAAAAGATAGTTTATTCTCGCCAAATTACGCTTCCTGAAGTCGGTGAAAAAGGCCAAGAAGAATTGGAGGACACTGGTATTCTTATCGTTGGAATGGGTGGGTTAGGTTGCCCAGTAGCTCAATATCTTATTAGTTCAGGTATCGGATATTTGACCATAATTGATCCCGATAAAGTAGAATTATCAAATTTATCTAGACAACCATTGTATACTGCAGATGATGTTGGTGAATACAAAGTAAAAGCAGCTAAGGCTTATTTATCTAAATTAAATCCGAATGCGGTAATCAATGAACTTCCTGAAGCTTTAACTAAAGATAATGCATTGACAATAGCAAGTTCTCATGACTTTGTTATTGATTGTACTGATAATGTAGATTCTAGATATATTATTTCAGACATCTGCCAATCGATTGCGAAACCGTTAATCCATGGTGGAATTAGAGCTTTTGAGGGTAATGTTGGTGTATTTTTACCAGGTAGTGGTTATTATCGGGCATTATATCCCAAACCTCCAGCACCAGAATCAATAGAGGATTGTTCTACTACTGGTGTCTTGAGTACTTTTGTGGGTTGGGTTGGAATGCATCAAGCACTTTTAGCAGTTCAATTAGCTTTAGATTTAATTAAAGAATCTTCATTTTACTTTATGGACGGCCGTAATAGAACGGTTAGACAAGTAGAAGTTCCAAACGTTATCATTGAAAATAATTCCGAATTGCCTCTAATTTTACCAATGCACATGTCAGCTTCAGAATTAAAGAAAAGATTAGATTCAGATAATCCTCCAGTTTTAATTGATGTAAGAGGACTGGCTGAGAGAGATGAGGTTAGAATTGAAGCTGAAGATATCCATGTTCCAATGGATGTATTTGCTCAACGTATCAATGGTATACCTCGTGATGGAAATATTGTTCTTTATTGTCACTTAGGTATTCGCTCTAATGCAGCAAGAGCTTGGTTAGAGTCTCAAGAAATACCCGCAAGCCATCTTCAAGGCGGAATAGAATCATGGCTTTTTGAAGTTGGAAATTAAGTTTATTTCAAACCCATTTCTTTTCTGTCAATAATAGAATATCCTTTGGATTGTAATGAGTCTAGATATCCATACCAGTAGACTAAGATTCCTTGTCCATATAATTCAACATATTTGGATACTTGTCCTCTGTGGTTCTTACGATGAATATATTCATCACCGAAACTTGCCTTAGATTCGATCCAGTTGTATTCATCTCCGTGCCAAGACATGGGTTTCAATAGTAAAAAATCAGGAGTCTTTCCTTCTACAGTTCCAGCTCGTAAATCGTCTTCAGTAAAATATTCTAATTTTTTCTCATCTAACCATTCGGCAATTAGGTCTTCTCGACGATTACCTTCGGCAGATTGTTTACTATGAGATCTTGGTGTATACAACTCATCTCTACCAATTACTTCATCTAGTTCTTCTTTTAATCGTTCATTTCCTTTGATTAAATTAGTATCCTTTATAATTTCTTTAGTTCTTTTCTTTGAATATCTCATTTTTAGCATTAAGAAGTTGGCCAATAATATCGGTGGGAAATCAACATCTAATGCAATTTCACTAATACTCCTTCCATCCTTCCAAGTGTTATAATGAAGTCCAGCTTTGTCTTTTACTTTGTAGTGGTTTCTGATAGATTTACGTTGTAAGTATTGCGATCTAATTGCTCTTGTAGCATCATAAGGTTGATCTAGTTTTGCAGCTACTTCTTCAACACCAGTGTGTACGCCATATCCTCTATGTTTTTCAAGTTCCTCTATAAGTTTGTAATAAGTCTCTAAATTCACGACAAGCCATTGGGGTCACATAATAAGAGAGAGGGTCTATAGTGACATATGGAGAATTTAAAGAAAATTAGAGAATTGATTACTCAAAATTCTCTTGATGGTCTAGCTATAGTTCCAGGTCCTAATATGGCCCATCTTACAAAATCTAAATTTCATTTAAGTGAAAGACCCGTTATTTTCTTTATACAACCAAATAAAGCTACCTTTATTCTTCCTGAGCTTGAAAGTCCAAAAATATTAGATTTAGGTGTAAATTACATTACTTATGATGATAAAGATGGCCCTAAGCCAGCTTTTGAAAAGTTTTCAAAAACAAATAAAATTAGCAAACTGGGTGTCGAGTCAAGGACGATAAGACATCTTGAGTTAGATTTAATGAATTCTACAGGTATCAATTCAGATGTTGTTGATGCGAGTGATATTTTTGCTAAATTACGAATGTCAAAAAGTAGTAATGAAATAGGTTGTATGATTAAAGCTGTAAATATTGCTGAAACTTCTTTAGAATCGGTTTTAGGCAATATTAAACCGGGAGTAACTGAAAAGCAATTTGCAGCAGATTTAGTAATTGAATTATTACGTAATGGTTCAGACTCAGAATTGCCTTTTTCTCCGATTGTAGCTTCAGGGATAAATGCAGCTAATCCACACCATTTTCCAGGTGATAAGGAATTTCAGGATGGTGAATTAATAATCATAGATTGGGGTGCTAATTTTGAAGGATATTTTTCAGATATAACTAGGACGTTTGCTTTAGGAGACAACATTGATGATAAATTATTAAGAGCTTATGAAACTGTAAAGCAAGCCAATGAGTCTGCAAGAGTTAAAGCGAAGATAGGTGTTCAAGCAGGTATTGTTGATGAAGCTGCAAGAAAAGTTATCGATGGTTCTGGTTTTGGTAAGTTTTTTACACACCGAACAGGACATGGATTGGGTTTAGAAGTTCATGAAGAACCATACATCACACCTGGTAACGATTTTATCCTTGAAAAAGGAATGACTTTTACAATTGAACCTGGAATTTACATACCAAATTTAGGTGGTATTCGTATAGAAGATGATATTCACTTAGAAGAATCTGGTGCAACTAGTTTAACAACATTATCAAGAGAACTCATTCATCTTTAGTTATAGATGAACCCTTTATAGACCTGCGATAAGCTGGTATTCATAATGGTAGAGCCCGTTCCTAGTGGAGGAAGACGTTATGTCGTCTTAGCTGTAGTTATTATGTTCCTAGCAGCATTGCCATTTTCTCCTTTAGTAGATTTCCAATCTTCACAGCATCTAGATAAGGAATTAGCAACTAATGATTCTAGTTTACCAACTAAAGATAGCGATAACGATGGAATGCCAGATTGGTGGGAAATTGGTTTTGGATTAGATCCATATGATGCTCTCGATGCCTCTTTAGATGCCGATATGGATGGTCATGATAGAAATAGAAATGGAGTTCTTGAGGAAGAAGAATATTTTACAAATTTAATGGAATATGAAATGGATTTGGTTGTAGGGAATAGCACAGATCCTAGAAATTCAGATACCGATGGCGATGGTATTCCCGATGGATGGGAGGTCTACTATAATTTCAATCCACATTTAGCATTAGACGCAGATAGTGATAGAGATGAAGATGGCTATGATGCTAATCGTGATGGGGATATTAGTCCTGAAGAGGTTCATACCAATCTTGAAGAATATTTAGCAGGTACAAACCCTTGGGAGTTTGATACTGATGCTGATGTTATGTCTGATGGCTGGGAAATATATTATGGATTAAATCCTACAAGCTCAGAAGATTCATGGCTTGATTCTGATTTAGATGGCTGGGACTCTAATTTCGATTTAGATTTGGCATATGAAGAACGATATTTGAATTATATGGAATTTTTGAATGATACTCATCCATTTGTCTGGGATTCAGATTCAGATTCAATGCCAGATGGTTGGGAAGTCTATTATGGTTTAGATCCATTAAGACCAACTGATAATTTTGAAGATAAAGAAGGTGATGGTTTACCTAATGTTTATGAATACAATAATAGTCTAGTCAATACGGGATGGGTCGACATAGACAACATATTCACAACACGTCCCGACCTTAACGATACTGACGGTGACACCTTATCAGACAATGATGAATTATTTAATTATTTAACAGATCCAACTAGTAATGACACCGATGGAGATGGAATGCCAGATGGTTGGGAAGTAAAATATGGTTTGAATCCTATTTCACCATTTGATGCCAATGGAGATTTAGATAATGATGGTTGGGATTTTGATAGAAATTCCTTCATATCCAATATTGAGGCTTTTACAAATTTAGAAGAATATTTGAATGGTACCAACCCTACAAATAATGATACTGATGGAGATGGGATGCCCGATGGTTGGGAGACTTATTATGGACTTAAACCTCTAGATTCTAGTGATGCTAATGATGATTATGATGAAGATGGTTATGATATTAATCGGGATGGTTTTATCAGTAGTATCGAAAGGTTTACAAATTTTGAAGAGTTTTTGAATCATACAACTCCAATTAATAATGATACTGATTTTGATGGAATGGGGGATGGCTGGGAAATATACTACGGTCTAAATCCGTTGGATGGATATGATGCAACTGTCGACAATGACTTAGATGGTTTTGATGAGAATTATAATGGAACCTTAGAAGTTGAAGAAGAGCATAATAATATTCTAGAATTTCAGGCAGATACACACCCCTACATTGCAGACACTGACGCAGATGGAATGTTGGATGGTTGGGAATGGAAATATGGATTAAATCCCTTGAATCCACTCGATGCCAATGCAGATTCAGATGGTGATGGTTTGATTAATCGTTTAGAATATAACAATACTGCGGCAGGTCCCTATGTAGAAGTTGACGGTATTACATCTACTCATCCAAATAATAATGATACCGATGGTGATGGTTTGTCAGATGGTCAGGAAATAACGATTTATTTGACAGATCCTACTAGTAATGACACTGATGGAGATGGAATGCCAGATGGTTGGGAAGCTAAGTATGGCCTCGATCCTCTTGATTCTACGGATGCTTTATTAGATAACGATAATGATAGTTTTGATTTTGATTGGAATGGTAATATTACTTCTTTAGAAATATATTCGAATCTGTATGAATATTGGAATGGTACAAATCCTATCAATGGAGATACTGATAATGATGGAATGCCAGATGGCTGGGAAGTTCGTTGGAATTTACAGCCTTTGAATTCTAGTGATGCTTATGATGATACAGATAATGATACTTTGATTAATTTGTATGAATATGACAATTCAAGAGTAGAGGGTTATGATGATAATGTTTACAGTGCCGATAACATAACTGGCTCTAATCCTTTACTAAAAGATACCGATAGAGACTTGATTTGGGATGGAGAAGAATGTGTTTTTGGTGAGGATGGGTATGTTACAGATCCTTCAAATCCAGATTCTGATGGTGATGGAATGCCAGACGGCTGGGAAATGATGTATGATTTAGATCCTTTTGATTCATCTGATGGTGAGTTAGACTTAGATGATGATGGTTGGGATTTTAATCGTAATGGAACCATTGAGGAATGGGAGAAATTCACTAACTATGAAGAGTATTTGAATGGTACAAATCCTAGAAATAACGATACGGATGGCGATGGAATGCCTGACGGTTGGGAAGGTTATTATGGTCTCAATCCAAACATGGCAGAAGATAGGGACTGGGATACCGATTCAGACGGTTATGATTCAAATTCAGATGGTGAATTATCACCAGATGAAAAATTGACAAATTATGAAGAATTTTTACTAAATACTAATCCTGTAAACTCAGATACTGATGGAGATAATTGCACAGATGGTTGGGAAATTTATTGGAATGATAATAGACCAGCCAATGAAACTGGAACTTTGAATCCTTTAGATGGGGTTGATGGATTCTTAGATTATGATGATGATGGCTGGGAAGATTGGGAAGGCGTTTGGCATAATTTCCCTAATTGGAGAGAAGAAGAAGCTAAAACGAATCCCTGGAATCCAGATACCGATGGGGATGGTATGAGTGATGGATTTGAGGCTGATAATTGATGTTTAATTCATTCCAAAAAACATTTGGCATACCTTTATGTATAAAGTTCGTAAATTCTTACTCGTGGGAGAAGAGATGAAGCTAACGAAATTCTTAGCCGTATTGCTGGTTTTTAGTATGTTACTTTCACCTTTTGCCAGTTTTCCAGTAGGGGCTTCAGATCCAAATGACCCTGATGGAGATGAAGATAATGATTCAGATGGTTATGATGCTAATCGTGACGGTGAAATATCGGATGAAGAGAAATATACTAATTTAGAAGAATATTACAATAATACTAATCCAAATGATGAAGATACTGATGATGGCGGTGCTTGGGATGGTTGGGAAATATACTATGGTTTTAATCCTCGTAATGCATCGGATGATTCGTTAGACAGTGATGCCGATTTTATATCCAATAGTATTGAATTTTATTGGGATTCAGATCCTTTTGACAGTGATACTGATCAGGATGGAATGCCTGATGGATGGGAAGATTTTTACTCAGATAGGCTTCCGGATGGTTGTGGATTGAATCCAACAGTTGGAAGTGATAAATTTGGAGATCCTGATGGGGATGGCTCAGATAATCTTAGAGAATACCAAGAAGGTACGGATCCTTGTGATGAAGATAGTGATGATGATGGAGATCCAGATGGTGAGGACCCTCCTCCACTAGAGCCCGGTGAACCTCCTGGTACAAATCCAGATACCGGAGCTACTGATGGGAATGTCACAATTTATGAAATTTTCGATCCAGTTTTAGGAAGTTTAAAACGTTGGTCCTCTCTAAATGGCTTGTATTATGACAGTGCTAACAGCAATCCATACACTATGTATAATTATGATACTACCAAAACTGAAATCTTTCCTACAAATTATGAAGGCTATTCACAAATTTTTGAAGGTTGGATTTGGATGGGTATTACAGTTACAGAATCAAGTTACACTATGATTCCTTCCGTATCTCCAGATGCCGAAATAATAGATTATGATTCAAATGCGACTGGAGTTACTATACAATTTTTCAAAGATGGGGCTGATAATTATTATGTTCAGTCTAATCAAGAAGCAATTATTGATTTAAGGTATAGAATGGGTACAAATGGCTCTTATTTCAATAGAGAAATATCGGATGATTTAACTTTGGACGATATGCCTGAAGAAGTAATAATACCAATTACTGGTGAAAGTGAAGTTAAACAGAATGTTAAAGAATTTTTACAATACAGGCATGATAATGGGACTATCGCGAATGAGCCATTGTATTGGTTATGGCCCGAGAATGGAACTCCTGAAACAAATTTAGCATTAATAATTGATAATTTGACTTGGTATTTTTCAGCATTTATTGAGGGTGATGGGGATGTTCCTGATCCTGAATCTCCATGGGATGTTTATCAGTCAATTTGTATAAATGGAATTGGAGCTTGTAGACATCGTTCCTTTGGTTTCTTTGTAACTGCACTTGCTATTGGAGCTCCAACCAGATATGTTTCGAATGAAGCACATGCCTTTGTTGAAGTTTATGTTCCAGATGATAATGAAACGTTTTCAACAAGTCATTGGATGCGGATTAATTTGGGTGGGACTGGAGGTAGTAATACCTTAGAAAGACCAGATGAAGAAGAGGATGACGGCGATACTTTCAATTTTGACGAAATGGATCCTGATGATATTAACAATATGACTGGTGATCCCGTTACAATCATAATAGAAAGTTATTCACCAAATGAAGTAGATAAAGGAGAGATAATTAGAATTCAAGGATATGTTGAGGATGAAAATGGAACCCGTTTACCTAATTTCCCACTTGGTTTTGGAATGTGGGATGATGGCCATGATGAGCCCGCTTTTGAAATAGGTCAGAGCTTGACCGATGAAGAAGGTAATTTTGATGCTAATTTGACGGATTTTTTAGAAGCTATACCTGGTGATAATGAGCTTTATGCAGCTTCTTACAAGCAAAACTTTTTGGGCGTAGATGGTCCTAAAAATATTGAGATATTTTCAGATACTAATTTAGTAGTTAATGCACCCGCGTCCGTTGGTAAAGGACAGGAATTAGTTGTTTCAGGAACCCTAATAGATATTGGAGGTGTACCTGCCGTAGGACAAACCATAGAATTTGAAGTGTGGGAACCTAATTGGCAAGGCAACAAGGGTTCAGTTAACTGTAATCCAGGTGGGTGGCAACGCTATAGATGTGATGTAGGCACTTCTGAAACTGATGAGTTTGGTAATTTTGTATTCAGCTGGACCGTTCCAGAAGAAGGTCAACCAACAGCTGATGATAATTATCACATTGAGTCTCTTTTCACAGGCTCTACTTATCTTTACAACACGGTAAATACTACTGATTTAGTTATTCTTGAATCAACCGTTAATCTTACTGCGGAGATAGCACCTTCAAGAGAATATATAGGAAATAATTTCTGGGTTAATGGAACTGTAGGTGATGTTGCACTATCAAACGGCACCATAAAGATTGAACTTGTAGGTATTGAATTGGCTTCATTTACAGCTGCTCAAGTTAATTGGACTACTGAATTATTAACTCCTCCTGATTTGGCTGCAGGAAATTATACAATTATAGTAATATTTGATAGTGAAAGTGTAACACTACCTGATGAAAGAGTAAATTTAAATTTTACAATTCTTGGTACAAGTAATATTATTTTAGATTCAGATTCTCTTAAAGTTATCCGTGGAGAAAATGTAACCTTAGAAGGTGAATTACAGGATCATTTGGGGCAACCTTTAGCAGGGCAGAGCATTAGTTTGGCATGGAATGAGGTTACAATCGCAACAGTTACTACCGAAACCGATGGTGACTTTGTTTATAACTACAATATTCCTTCAGATTATATTTTAGGTAACGTAACTTGGTCAGCTGCATTTTTAGGAAATGATCTTCATTCAGGTTCAAGTGAATCACAACTATCAGTTGTTTATCAACAAACTGTTTTATTATTACAATCTGACAATATACACATTTATGCTGGAGAGAGTATGATTATTAGTGGTAGTTTAGCATTAGATAATAGTACTTTAATTCCAGGAACTTTAGGTCTTTATTTCAATGATGTGTATCTAGAGTCATTCCAAACTAATGGAAGCTTTAGTTTTGAGTATATTCCAGATTCAACGTATTTGGATGTTGGACTTCATAGTATTCGGGTCAAATATTCTGAAAAAGAATATAATCTTGCAGATACTGCATCAGTTAATATTTATTTGCATAGACATGTATTCTTAACTATAGACGAACAACAAGTTTTACGTGATACTGCAGTCCAAATAGAAGGATTTGCTAGAGATGAATCTTCTTTTGGTATTGCTGGTCTTGAACTTTCATTTGTTTGGGGTGATAATACCTTAGATGAAACTTCAACTACCAATTTTGGTGGTTCATATTCAAAAGAATACTCGATTCCGAATGCTCAATTACTAGGTAAAGTGACAATTAAAGTAATATTTGATAACACGACTTCCCCCTTCCATGATAATGCTACTCATGAAGTTGAGTTTACCGTATGGTCCGAAACTGTAATACATCTTCCAGATATAGAAATAGTTAGAGGGGCCCCAGTCTGGTTTAATGGTACAATATTCGATGACAGAGGTCAACCCGTTGAAGAAATTGAAGTAAATATGTTTTGGAATGACGATTATATAAATAGAATAACTGGAGATTCGAATGGCTCTTTTAGTTTTATTTGTGAAGAAGATTGGGAGTGTTCAGAAGCAGATCATCCTGTAGGAATTATACCTGTTGAACTTGATTTTGGAGGAATTGGTTATTATCGCCCATCAAACTACATTGCCAATTATACCATATGGGGGCACTCCAATATTTCTATTAGTGATTTCTCAGATATAGTTATTGCTGGTAATAACGTAACTTTTTCAGGATTTATAGAGAATGATTTAGGAGTGCCTTTAGATCGAGAAATTACAGTTCATTGGGATGGAATAACAAGAACTACTGTAAATTCCATCAATGGGGATTTTTCAGGTACCTTTGTACTTCCTCAAAATACTTTAGCTGATAATCATACATTATCCGTTATTGTTGATGATCAAAATTTCCTTCGAGGGTCTTCAGATAGTGTTGAAATATTAGTGATGAGAGAAACTGAGGTTACAGTACAGTGGCTTGGTGGATTTAGAAATTCAAGTTCCATGGTATCCGGTTATATTCGTGATGTCGTTGGTATTGGATTATTAGATCATTCCTTAGATATTTATTTTGATGGTGAATATATCGGAAATACAACTTCTGGAGAGTCAGGGATGTTTTCTTATGATATTTCTATTGATGAGAGTACTGAGCTTGGTGAACATCTTGTTGAAGTAAGATTTGAAGGTTCATACTTCTATATTTCTTCTAGTTCAGATGCTACCTCCGATATTCTTGCAAGGACTTTATTTATCTCAGAACCAAAAGAAGTTTTACGTTTACAGGAGTTTGTTTTAAGCTCATACTTATTTGATGATTTAGGAAAACCAATGGTAGGTCAAATGGTTAATGTTACCTTTGGAAACATCAAGTATCCATTAATTGTTGATTCAACTGGATTGGTTAAAAAGAATTTGATACTTACACCAGATTATGAATTAGGCAATTATATTGCTTATTGGGATTATAGTGGCTATGGTTACTATTTGCCAACAACACATCAGCAAGCTATAACGATTATGGCTTTGACTAGTATTAGTATAGAATCAGATGCAGACGTTATTGTTGGAGAGACATTTAGCTTTAGTGGAAGAATAATTGATGATATGAATGAACCATTGAGCACAACTCTAAATTTCTATTTCCATGGTCAGTTTGTGGATACTTTGGTTACAGATGGAGATGGTAAATTCTATTATGAATATAAAGTTCCAACCGATAGCGATGCAGGACCAAACGCAATTTCAGCTCACTATATTTCGGAAGGGTTTTATCGAGCTTCTTCATCTACTTGGCAATTACAAGTATATCATAATACTCGAATAGTAATGGATGATTTTGAAGGTATTTTAGATACTACTGTGCCTATTACGGGTTATGCTTATGATAGAGCAGATCGGCCAGTAAGTAATTTAAGTATTAGATTAGTATTAGATTCAGGTTTTCCAATAGATGGAATGACCGATAGTAATGGTCAGTTTAGCATACCTCTACCATTACCATTTGAATTAGAATTAGGCAATCATAATTTAACGGCTACCTTTGCAGGTAATAATTATTACATAAGCAACTTTACAGAATCTGAGATTTACATTAAGGGTCAAACTCAAATATTTTTAGAGATACCTAATAGTTTGGAATATCGACAGTCTTATTCTGGGGAAATAAGTTTGAGTATGTATGATGGGACTCCAGTATCTGGTGCTTCATTATTAGTTACACTTGAACCTGATGGAATGACTTTTGTAGTCATTACTGATTTGAATGGGACTGCTAACTTTAATTCAGTTTTCTCAGGTAATATGACAATTCCGATGATTGTCAAGGTAATTTATACAGGTAATGAAAATTATATAGGTAATGAAGTAGAATCTACAATAGTGTACAGACCTCCGGTAGAGCAATCTAACTATTCTTTTTGGATTGTAATGGCTGCATCCTTAGTTGGAGCGTCTGGAGTTATTTTGGGATGGAAATGGTATCGTGAAAGACATTTAAGAGAAATTCAAAGAATATTGGAAGCCACGGCTTCATCATTGGAAGCCAACATGGATTACCGAGATTCTATTGTCTATTCTTACAAAGAAATGTGTAAGATTCTAAATGGTCATGGATATTTAAGGCGCCATTTTGAAACTGTAAGAGAATTCCAACAAGCTTTGCAAGAAGCTTTATCTCTTGATCATGATTCCGTAGCTAGACTTACATCACTCTATGAAGAGGCTGACTATACTACAAAGAGCTTAGATGACGATCATAGATTGAATGCAGTTTCGTCACTTAGAACGGTCATTCAAAGTTTGGATGATTATAGTGCGAAAGAGGAATAGATGCCCATATCTAGCCGCTCAGGTGTAATTTTCTTATTTATTACAATTTTACTATGTATACTAATTTTATTTCCAATATTACAAATTGTTGTGGAGCGAGATCCTCAGCTTTCGGCTTATGATGAAGATTGGAATGATATATCTAATTTCAGAATGGCCTTAGAAGAGCAGGGCGATACCTCATATAATGTGAGTGCTATTTTGTCTAACCCAGCTGTTTTGAATGAGATTGATGATCCTTCTTCTACCTTATTGATAATTGCAGGTACTGAATCTCCCTATACTAATCTGGAGTTAGAGATATTAGATAGATTTGTTAGAGATGGAGGGAGTATCCTCGTATTTGGTGATTATGATTATTCTAATACAATTGCGGGATTATTTGCTATAGAGTATGTTGAACATACACTTTGGGATCAGAATTATCGCGGTAATGTATCTTTAATTGAAACAACGGGATATATCCGTGACTCAGTTAATGGAGATAAAACCTACAGTCTTTTATTAAATGAACCTGTTGCAATTAAGGATCTAAGTTCAGCTACAGTTAGTTTTGACGGTTCTCCATATGTAATGAATAGAGAGACGATAATGTCAACTTCAGGTAGTTCCTGGATTGATTCAGATGATGATGGGGCTATTACTCCTGAGGATGAAGCTGCACCTCCCTCTGGTTTTGCATTAGGTGTACGTTTTTATGTGGGCCCTAAAACCGAGCCTCTTGGTTCTGTCGTTTTTATTTCAGATTCTAGTTTACCAATAAATGAAATGTGGAATGAAAATCAGAATTCATTATTCTTAAAAGATTTAGTTAAATCAATGATTGGTTCAGATGGCCTTGTTCTTTTTGAGGAGTCTAGACATACACAAGATTCGTTTGGAGCTAGTTTGTTCCAAGCAGCTTTAGGTTTTTATTTTTTATTATCTGGAGATACATTAATTCTTCAGGTAATTCGATTAAATGTATTGGTAGCAGTTATAATTCTTACTATGGCTTTATCTTTACGACAACCAGAACCTCGTCGTTGGTATCATATATTTGATATAAGACGTCCTCGCCCTTTCCGTTCTTATGGGCATAATCTTGATAATGGAATATTAGCTTTACAAGAAGTATTCTTAGAACGCATTAGGCTTAAATATCAAATTTATGAGTTTGATGATAAATCAAGAAAAGAGAGGTTATCGATTCTTCCCGATTTAATTAGGAATTATAATATACCCTTAGATGATGATTTTAAAATGCTTCTTGGTGCACCTACACAAATAAGGCCTCCCGACCTTAGAAGTATTGCTAAAAAGTTGAGTGCGTGGTAATTTGAGTGAAGAAAAAACTAAATCAAAAAAAGAATTCTCAATAAATGAGACCAATAAGTTTGTTAAAACGATATCTGATGAAATATCAAATGTTGTTTTAGGTAAAGAGTCAACTATTGAGATGTTAATGGCTGGTGTTTTAGCAAATGGTAACATTTTGTTTGAAGATTTTCCAGGTCTTGCAAAGACTTTAATGTCTAATACATTAGCTGATGCTTTGGGATGTAAATTCAAAAGAATCCAGTTTACTCCCGATCTTCTTCCAGCAGATATAACTGGTTCATATTTTTTCGATCCTGAAAAGAATAAGTTTACATTTAGACCGGGACCTATATTTTGTAACGTTTTATTGGCTGATGAAATTAATCGAGCACCACCGAAAACTCAGGCTGCATTGTTAGAAGCTATGCAAGAAAAACAAATAACTATAGAAGGAACCACTCATAAATTGGATAGACCTTTTATTGTTTTAGCTACACAAAATCCAATTGAATATGAGGGGACATATCCGTTACCAGAGGCTCAAATGGATCGTTTCTTAATCAAATTAAGTGTAGGTTATCCCGATGAAGAAGTTGAAACTGGCATTCTTCAGGGCCGTGCCGATCGTAAACGAGATTCATTTAAAGTTAAAGCTAGAGCAACACCCGAAAAAGTAATTGCAATGCATGATTCCGTTGAAGAAGTATATGTCAAGAAAGAAGTAATGAGGTACATTGTAGAGCTAGTTCAAGCAACACGTAGAGATCACAGAGTTGCAGTAGGTTCTAGCCCTAGAGGAAGTTTAGGTCTTTTCAAATTATCTCGAGCTTTGGCAGTTTTATCTGGCCGAGATTATGTAGTTCCAGATGATGTTAAGAGGGCAGTAATACCAGTTCTTGGTCACAGAATCATTTTAAAACCAGAGGCGCGAATACGTGGTGTTAATGTTGAAGAAATGTTATCTGAATTATTAATGACGGTGGAAGTGCCGGCAGTAACAGTGGAATAGTCTAAAAGATGTGGACACGTAAGGCAGTAGTCTACGTTGGTCTTGGAATGACATTAGTTCTTTTTTCACCGTTTATTGATAATCTTCAACTGTTTCTTTTAGGAACTACGATATTAGGATTTGTAGCCGTGCATAGTTTGGTAAATACAAGACCTATTGATGTTAAGATAACGCGTAGTTTTGACTCCGATCAAGTATTTGAAAATAGTCCAGTTTCGGTAGATTTAATAATACGGAATAAAGGACGTTCAGTAGGTTTCTTAGAAGTATATGATAATTTACCTCCTGAAGTCGAAGTAAATAAGGGGTCAAATCATGCTATCATTAGGCTTCAAAGAGATGAGTTAGTGATTAACAAATATCATCTTAATTGTAGATTAAGAGGGCAATTTAGGCTTGGCAATCCTAGTCTCAGAATTTATAATCCTTCATTTTTGTTTTATTATGAAGCGGACATCGAATCAAAATCTAGTTTAGTAGTTCTACCACAAATGGAACAAATAGATGGAGTAGATCTATCTACAGAGTTCCCTAAAATGTATCAGGGAGCAATGCCAATTAGAAGAATAGGTACAAGTGGTGAATTTTATGGTATAAGAGAATATACTCCAGGTGATGATTTTAAAAATATTAATTGGAGAGTATTTGGAAGAACACGTAAGTTAATGATTAATCAGTATGAAAGAGAAGATATATCCGATATAATGCTTGTTTTAGATGCTCGTGAAATTACCGGAACAGGTACTGTATTACAAAATCCGTTAAATTTTTCTTGTAGAGCAATAGCTTCACTAGTAAGTTACTTTTTGAAGGCCCGTAATCGAGTCGGTTTGACTATATATGGTAAAACGGTAAAAGTAATAAATCCTGATGCTGGAGAAAGACATTTGTACAATATTTTGACTGCTTTAGCTGAAATAAGGGCTCAAGGTTCATTAGGTTTGCATACAATTCTTGGAGATTTACGTAATTTCACTCCACGTTCACCAGTAATGGTGGTTTCTACTCTTGAGAATGATCCTACTAGTACCGAAGCTCTTAGAGAAATCACAGCAAGAGGTTTTAAACTTACACTAATTGCTCCTGATACTTTGAATTATGATAGAGATTCTAGAATAATATCTCCAACTGTTTATTTTACCGCTTCAGCTTCACTAGATAATAAGATTACAGAAGCTCGTTCACTCGGAGCAAGGGCTATGCGTTGGGACCCCGATACCGTATTATCTACATCACTAGCAGAGGTAATTCGTTAATGAGAACGATACCAAGTTTGTCTTTTATGCAAGCTATAGCTACATTTTCGTTGATGTCTTGTTTAGGTCTTGCATATGTAATTAATCCAATTGAAGATTCATTATTTTTTAAGGCAATAAGTGCAATGTTTGAAGGCATTTATCAAAAGGAGGTCCTTGGAGAATTAAATAATTCAATTGTTGCAGGAATGTTAGTGGGTCTTTTTACAGGAACTTCCTATATTTTCTTAAGTATGGATAAGAAGGTATCGGATTATTTTCTTATATTTATTTTAGCTTCTATTATTTTAATATTTGTATCTTCATTTAGAGAATATGATTCATTTCCTTACTATGTAACTCAACAATTATTTGTGTGGTTTTGGATTGGCATACCAGTAACAGTGGGTATGGCTGGAATTTGGCAGAATTCTATTGGTAATCAAGTTATTTCAGCTTTCCTGATACTTGTAATGCCTATTGGTTTAGCAGGTAATACAAATGATCAAATTTATCCAATACTGGGCTTTGTCTTTTCTTTTCTTTTATATTTAGAACTAAGTTATGGACATACAAGATACAGTCGTCTTGCTCGCGTAATGTATTTTTCTAAAGAATTTGAAACGGTTTTGAATTGGTTTTTGACTACGTTAGTATTCACCTTGGCTTTAACTACGGCTCTAACTTTAGTAGCCTTCTTATTTCATGATTTCTTAGGTGATATTCTTCCATATAGTTTTAGTAAGTCTATAGAGTTTAATACAATCTATGGACAAGCTTTATCAATTTTAGTCTTTTTTATGATATGGGCGATATTGCAAACATTATTCTCACGTGGTTACTTAGCTCGTCAAGTTGAAGATTAGTTATTTTGAAGACCAAACTTCAAAAACACTTATCTGTATTCAATTATATGGAATCACCATCAATTCTAAAAAATAGTTACAAATATTGGGAAATTACAAAGGATTTGATTGATCAATGTATTGATATTACTCTTAATTTAAGTCAAAGTGGGCACCCCGGTGGTTCACGTTCCAAAGTTCATGGGATGCTCATTACTCTTTTGTCTGGAGCAATGCGATGGGATATTAGAGATCCAACCAAACGTTTTGCAGATAGATTTGTTTTGGTTGCAGGGCATGATAATCCAATGGTATATGCAACATTAGCCGTTCTAAACGAATCCTTAAGAATAAAATATGAACAGACTAAAGATTCAAAATATTTAGTTAGAAATAGTGAAGAATTCCAACTTATTTGGGAAGATTTATTGACTTTACGTCAGAATAAAGGTTTGCCAGGGCATGCCGAGATGGAAGGTAAGACTCTATTTTTCAAATTTAATACAGGGCCAAGCGGACACGGTTCGCCAGCTGCAGCAGGCGCTGCTTTAGCTCATAAATTAGCAGGTACTGATCAGGTAAAGGTTTTTGCTTTTGAAGGTGAAGGTGGACTAAGTACTGGTGTAACCCATGAAACACTCAATTCATCATGGGGTCTGGGTCTTGGAAATCTAGTATACTATATTGATTGGAATGATTATGGGATTGATAGCCGTCCATTCAGTAGTATAGTTAATTCAACTCCTCAAGAATTATTTGAGACAAGTGGATGGCATGTAGAAGGTACTGATGATTGCGAAGATTGGACTTCATTTACCGAAGCTTACTATGATTTATTGGTTACGAATTCTAAATCAAATATTCCTAAAATGGTATTTGCAAAATCTCGGAAGGGGCGTGGATATCATAAATTTGATGAAAAATCCCACGGAGCTCCTCATAAACGGAATTCTGAATTGTTTTGGAAAACCAAAGAAGATTTTTCACAAAAGTATGAGGTTTCATTTGATAATTTTGGTGAAGACGCAGCCTCATCGCGCGTAGATCTGGTAAATCAAGCTGCATCTTATTTTAAATCAGTAATTTCAGTCCTTAATAACAATCAAGAATTAGTAGATTATTTAGCAAACAGGCTTGTTGAGTTAGGAGATTCAGTACCTGTGAATATTGATAGTTCTAAAATTACTCAATCTAATCCATTGAATGATAAAGCACTATTTGATTTTCATAATTATCCAAGTGATTTATTTGCTGAAGCAGGTACTAAAGCTCCAAATCGTGTAGGTTTCTCCAAAGTAGCTTCTTGGCTTAATTCACATAGTCGAAAGAATCATGGCAGACCTCTTTTTGTTGCAATGTCTGCAGATTTAGCAGACTCTACGAATATCTCTGGCTTTTCTAAAGGCCGAGATGGCGTCGACGATTTGGGTATGTATGACAAACATACTAATCCAGATTCTCCGTTAATGCCGCAGGGAATCACCGAATTTGCTAATGCCGGTATGATGGCAGGTTTGTCAACAGTAAATTTCAATGAAGATACTTTAGAAGATTATAATGGTTTTATTGGTTCATTTAGTACATATGGTTCATTTAGTTATTTGAAATATGGAGCTATTCGCTTATTCAGTCAATTGGCTCAAGATTCACAGATGAAAGTTGGTAAATTATTGTGGGTTGCTGGACATTCAGGACCTGAAACTGCAGAAGATAGTCGAACTCACTTTGGTATTTTTGCACCAGGAGTTACACAATTATTTCCAAATGGTCACATAATTAATTTACATCCTTGGGAGCATAATGATGTAGCTCCAGCACTTGCTGCAGCACTTTCAACAGATGTTCCTATTGTGGCCTTACATTTGACAAGACCTGCAATTAACATTCCTAATAGAAAGGAGTTGGGTATTGCTAGTCATTTTGATGCTTCGAAAGGAGCTTATTTAATTAGAGATTATGATGAGAGGCCACGAGAGGGTGTGATAATTGTTAGAGGTACTAGTTCTACCAATACGATAGTCTCTATTTTAGATCAAATAAGTTCAAAATATAATGTAAAGATTGTATCTGCAATTTCATGGGAATTATTTCAACGCCAAGACAAATCTTATAAGGATTCAATCATGTCCGAAAAAGAATGGTCAGATTCTATGATTGTTACAAACACTGGCCTTAGAATAATGAATAATTGGATTTCAAATCGTATTGTTTCAGAATATTCGGTTTCCCCTGATTGGGATAATAATTGGAGAACTGGAGGCACTTTAGATCAAATAATTGATGAGGCACACTTAAGCCCCCGTTGGGTTTTGGAGGCCATTGATAAATTCACTTCAGATAGAGATAGTAGGTTAGAAAGACTTAACAACCAAGTTCCGGACTAAGATTCATGCCATATTCAAATTTCCCGGTAGCTGTAGTTGACAATGGAGGTCAGTGGACTCACCGTGAATATAGAGTACTAAACTATTTGGGATGCCGTGCTGAAATAGTATCTAATGTTACTCCAATAGCTGATTTGGAAAGATTTAAGGCCCTTATATTATCTGGAGGAGCTCCAAGAATTGAGACTGAATCTGAGGCTTTGGGTTTGACTTCAGAGTATATAGATTCACAAAAATGGCCTATTCTTGGTATTTGTGTTGGTCATCAATACATGGCGAATCATTTTGGCGGTAAAGCCGGTCCTGCCGACATACCTGAATTTGGTTCTTCTTTTTTGACTTTAATTGAAGAAGGTTGGATTTTAGCTAATTTTCCTAAGGAATTCAATGTTTGGGAATCTCATAATGATGAAGTTTATGAAATACCTGAAGGATTTAGGTTAATGGCTTCATCAGATGCTTGTCAAGTTCAAGTGATGCAGCATGAGACCTTACCTTTTGCAGGTGTTCAATATCACCCTGAGGTTGAGCACACAGAATATGGTTCAGAGATATTTGAAAATTTTCTAAATAAAGCCTTAGAATGGAATAAGTAATTTTGTTTTTTTAATAGAAACACCTAGGTCAGGTATATTTAGCTGGGTCTCTCTGGGAATTCATGGCAGATATTATTGCTAGATTATTTAGTTTAGGTTCCAAATTACAAGATCTTCCAGAAGATAAAGAGAAGGCAATCAGTGGATATGGGTTTTATGATTGGGGAAAATCAGCTTTTGAGACTAGTGTTACAGTAGCCTTACTTCCTGCTTGGTATGCATTCTTATTTCTTGAAGCTAATGGTCTAACTACAACTATAGGATCATTGACAATGACTGGAGATGCAGTTTGGTCATTATCTCTTGCTATTGCTACACTTACCGTTGCAATCGTTAGTCCTCCTTTTGGAGTCATAGCTGACAGGCGATTAATCAAAATTAAATGGTTGAAAATTATGACTTATATTGGTGCGGGTGCCACTTTCCTTTTGGCTTTTGCTCCATTATTTGGTAATGCTTCCTGGATTTGGCTTATGGTAATGTTTCTTTTAGCTAATATTGGTTTGAATGGAGCTGGAGTCTTTTACAATTCTCTTTTACCTCATTTGGGTAAAGAAGATGAAATGGATGATATTTCTAACAGAGCCTTTGCCTATGGATATCTGGGTGGAGGTATTCTTCTCTTAATTCACATGGTGCTGTATTTGACTTTTGGAGTACCAGTAATACCTTTCTGTATGGCTACAGCTGGTGTTTGGTGGTATGGTTTTGCTCTTTTGACTTTTATGTGGGTTCCTGAACCACCTATAGAAAACGAAATGGAAGCAATGAAGTTTAGAAAAGCTGCAAAATTTGCAGTAAGTGAAGTAACTCAGACATTGAGGGATGTAAGAAAATTCCCAAATTTATTCTTGTATATGTTGGCTTATTTCTTTTTCATAGATGGAATAAATACAATTACGGCTTTAGGTGGAGTTTTTGGAACAACTGTTCTCGGTGTTACGACTACTGAATTAATAATTACGATTTTAGCAATACAATTTGTTGCAGCACCTTCAGCAGTATTATTTACTAAATTTGCTAACTATGTTGGAACTAAAAGGGCTTTAACTGTTTCGATTATAGGTTGGGTAGTTTTATGTTTCGCAGCACTTGCTTTTGTTCCTCTCGAATTAGAAGAACATGATGAATTCTTTATTCTTTATGAATGGAATCAATCAGAGGAAGTCTATGAGGTTCACGTTGATTATGATACTCCCGAAATTGCACAAAAGCTAGATTATGGAGATAAGGAGTTCGATGAACAAGCATGGGCTGAAAAGTGGGAATATTTACTTCCATTGAAATACAGTACTAATACTAAAACACAATCTTGGAATTATGGAGAAACTGTAGCTGATGAATGGGTTAATTTTACTAAGAATATGTCCGGCATAAATGATTCTGAAATAGAATTGTTTTTAGTATCCATAGAGGACACTCGTTTTAGTGCCAGTATATTGGGTGGTGCTTTAGATGGAAATAATGAGGTTGGAGAAGATCATCCTTCTGACCTTGGTGATGGTTCTATAGATTTTATTCCTATATTGGCGCGAGATAAGATTTGGGCGCCATTGGGCATGACTGTATTCTATCAATTTTTACTTTTAGGAACTATGATGGGAACTTTATTGGGAGGGTCCCAGGGTCTTTCTCGAAGTATTTTTGGAAAAATTATACCTGAAACAAGAAGCACTGAATTCTTTGGTTTCTTTGGATTTTTTGGTAAGGTTGCAGCATTTATGGGGCCTACTATTTACTTCTTTATGGCCGTTATGTATGATAGCCGTTTAGGCATTTTCAGTATAGCTGTATTATTATTTATTGGATTAATTCTATTATCTATGGTTGATATTGAGGCCGGGCGTGCAGATGCTCGAGCAGAAGATAAACGTCTCCGCGCAATTCAAGAATCACTTAGAGAGAGTTCAGCAGACGAGTAATTTGGATGAGTCCAGCAAAGAAGTTTATAGAAAGAGCTAACAATTCCATAAAAGAATTTAGAGTAAAAGCTAAGGAACCAAAGGAGCCCCTAACTACTAAAGCTTCAATGTTTAGCATTATTTCTTGGGCTTTTTATGATCTAGGAAATACGGTATTTTCAGTATTAATAGTTTCATTTTATTTTAGTTTATGGGTTTTAAGTGATGAAATGGGAGGAACCGATTCAGATTATGCTTATGCTAATGCATTGTCAATGGCTTTGGTATTCTTGACAGCTCCAATTATTGGGGCACTTTCAGATCAATCACGCAGGCGGATGCCTTTCTTATTCTTCACTACCCTCCTTTGTGTAGCATTTACAGCCTTGTTGGGTTATGAAGGAGATGGTTGGGATAAACGTACTATATTGTTAGTTTCACTTGGCTTTTTTGTTATAGCTAATTATTTTTACCAAGCTGGCTTAATATTCTATGATTCTACTTTAGCTACAATCTCCACACCAGGAAACAGAGGTCGTATTGGAGGTATTGGGATTGGTATCGGATATATTGGTTCTTTGATTGGTGTAATGGCTGGTTATTTTCTTATAGAAGTTTTAGGCCATCCATTTCAGTCAGTTTTTCAGGCAACTGCATTACTTTTTTTAGTCTTTGCAATGCCTTGTTTTATTTTTGTTAAGGAAACCAAAGAAGACAATTTCTGGCCTGGGTTGATGATTATAATGGCTTTATTGTTTATTCTTAATGCTTGGTTAATTGGAGGTGTTATGAGCTATTTGCTATATGGAGTTACTATAATCTGTCTTATCGGTTTTATTTCTACTCCATCAACACCTTTGTTTAGAGATGGTTCAATTAAAACTGCAGTTTCAGGTACCTTTACTCAATTAAAAAAAACATTAGGTATGCTGGATCAGTTCCCCGGTCTTTCTAGATTTCTTGTTGGTCGTGTTTTCTATACTGATGCTGCAAATACAGCAACTGCATTTGCTGCAATATATGTTAGTGAAGAATTTGGCATGACTACTGCCGATATAGTAAAATATGTTTTAATTGGTATTCTTAGCTCTATAATTAGTAGTTTTCTTTGGGGGTATTTAGTTGATATTATTGGCCCTAAAATTACACTTAATCTGGTTTTATGGGTTTGGTTTGGCACCTTTACCTTATTAATTTCCACAGTATGGTTAGGTTTGCCAACTTGGATGATTTGGTTTGCACCATTTTTAGCAGGTATAGCGCTTGGAGGGACTTGGTGCGCAGATAGACCTTATATGCTTGTATTGACGCCGCCGAGATACATAGGGCAGTTTTATGGCCTTTACAGTATGGTTGGCAGGTTTGCTACGATAATAGGTCCTCTCTCTTGGGGGCTAATAGTGGATGGGCTTGGTTTGGGAAGGCCAGCAGCTATTGCATTCTTGTTCTTTGTAATGATAATTGGGTATATTATTCTTCAGGGTGTAGAAGATACTCCTAGAGAATGGCCACCGGAATTACAAGCTAACTATGAGCCTGAACCTCCGCGTGGAGCTATTGGAAGGTCACGATAACCACTTTAACAGATATCTTTGTGACAACTTTATGGAACGTCGTATAGACCACTATTTGGAAAGATTAGTTTCTTCAGATTCAATGACTTTTTACAAAGCATTGTGCGAATTTGGGAATGAACGAATAGAGCCTAATTATCTTGATTGGGAAAGGAACCACCAATTAATTCCAGAAGATGTAATTAGTGAAATGGGTCAAATGGGGCTTTTCGGTATTACTGTATCTGAAAAATACGGAGGTCAAGGTGGTAATCAGCTAGATTTAATTTTGATGGGTTTGGCACTTGGCTATCACTCCCAATCTTTAGCAATTACTCCGGGCGCTGCAATGTCTTTAGGGGCAAAACCATTACAATTATTTGGAACAGAAGCTCAGAAAGAGGCTCATCTTCCAGACTTAGCTAGTGGAAAGCGTATGTTTGTTTTTGGACTTTCAGAACCAGGCCGAGGCTCAGATGCCACGAACCCTCAAGTCACAGCAAAGAAAGATGGCGATGAGTGGGTAATTAAGGGAGAAAAGTGTTGGTCAACTAATGCAAAATGGTCTAGTCATGTTGTTGTACATGCTTTGACAAGTCCAGAATCAAAGCCAGGTTATCGTACCACCTGTTTCATTGTTCCAATGGATGATTCAAATGTATCTTATCAGGAAATGGCAGGTAAAGATCTATGGAGCCAATCCTCGACAGGATCAATTACTTTCGATAATGTCCGAGTTTCGAATGATTCAATTCTTGGAAAAGAAAATAAAGGGTTTAAGGTAATGGCTCAGACTTTGAATGGCGGACGTTTATTCATAGCGGGAATGTCTTTAGCTTCTCTTGCTTTTGCTTTAGACAAATGTAGATACTATTCCCAAGAAAGAGAGCAGTTTGGCGTCCCAATTGGAACTTTTCAACGTGTGCAAGATGTAATAATTGATATGGATATAACCTTAGAGCAAGGTTTGACTTGGTTAATTGATCTTACAAATAGATATAATGATGAAACACTGGATAGGGAATCTGCAGCTAAAGTAAAGATTGAATGCTCACGTAGGGCTTCAGACCATTTAACTATGGCTATGGAAATCTGTGGAGGTGTATCATCTCTTGATGAATTTGGATTAATACGTCATCATCGAGATTTGTTTGTTTGCAGAGTTGGTGAGGGCAGTAATTTTGCATTGAAAGGTTTTGCAGCTAGGCCTTTGATGCCAGATATAACACTTCAATAGAGCTGTAAAACAGTTAATAGGGAAATGGTCTTGATTTAATGTGGAGTTTGAAGAATTAGTCTGTTATAGTCAAACGGTTATTCTCATAATTTTAGGAATCGGCTATATTGTAAATCTTAGAAACAAAGTTGATAAACCTAAATCAAAGGCTGAAAATAAATGTCCATTATGTGGTTATATTGTATCCAATGAAAAGGTTAATTATTGTGGTAAATGTGGTAATATGCTTTCCCATTCCGAAGGTTTATCTCTAAATAAATAGTACTCATAATGTTTTAAGTATCGTAAGTTGTCTACTGATTTAATGAAGCATAGAGATATTTCTTTGTCAGATGATGAACAAGGGGTTTGTAGTGTTGCAGGTTGTGGAAAAACCCCTAAGCGTTCAATACCTCGTAAAAGAGTTGAAAATACAGACAGTTTTAATCTCCAAGGTTCTAGCCGAAAGGCACATCTTTGTTCAGATTGTTATCGTACATTTAAGAAATCATCAAAGAAAGATAGGACCATGGAGTCTTTAGGTCGATGAGTGCGGCTTATTCAATCTTTGAAGCTGAATTTAAATCATTTTTCCGTCGTAGTACACAATCACTTCGTAAGCGTTTATTTGGTACTATTATAATTACATTAATAGGTCTACTATTTTCCTTTGCATGTATTCGTCTTGTTAAATTTGTAATAGACAATCCCGAATTATTTCCAGAGGGGTCAAATGAAGGATATGGAACTATTTTGGTAATATTTTTTGCATTATTTACTTTGCGTTGTGCAGGTATAACTTATCGTAGAATTATTAAATCTAAACGTATGGAATTACATCTTGTTCAACCCATATCTCCGAGACAAATAATGTTTGGAATGTTTCTTTCTGTTTTAGTTCCAAATATTTTAGTAGCTTCTCTATTGTTATTAGTATTCTATGCCGGAAATATTGTAACAAATTCTAACATTGATTTAACAAATCAGTTTTTGGGTTTATTCTTTTTGTTTACAATATTATCTGCTTTATCTGGTTATATGTTTTCGATTATAGGTGCACTTCATCCATTTTCACGCAAAATGACTTTTTTGATTACACTTTCACCTATATTGATTGTTTTGATGTTAGTTGCCAATGCATCACATTCAAATCCAGATGTAGCCTTGGCGATTACATCTAGTTGTTTATTACTTTTATTGATATATTTTTATAATATGGATCGCATATTTATTGAAGCTTTAGAGTCTTATAAGATTAATTCATCATCGCATAAGAACCCTATAAGGGTTTTACAATTCAAATGGTTAAGTTCTATATTGGGAAATCGGGTGTCTTCAATATGTTCTAAAGAAGTAATATCGTCTATTCGGGAAAGAGATGTTTTAAGCTCTGCATTCTCTACATTTTCAATAGCCTTTATTTTAGTATTTTGGTGGTTTAAGATTGGGATTCCTAGTGAACCTGTTGGGGATTTACCATCAACCTTGTATTATCCCGGAATGCTTGCAATTAGTCTGTACATGGGGGCATTACTTCAATGTACAATGTTAGGTTCAACCATGCTTGGTGTTGAAGGAAAAAGATTGTGGATTATGAAATCAAATCCAGTTGAGTCAATATTGATAATGAAAGGTAAAGCCAGTGCCTTGATTATGATGGCCTTACCTGGTTTAGTAGCGATTTGGCTTCCTATATGTATTCTGGCAGCATTTCCAATAAAGGTAACACTTTTTTTCGGAGAGTGTGTGATAATTCTTATTTTTTGTAACACCGGATTAGGTATATGGTCTGGCAGTGCCTTTGCAAATTTTGATGAAAGTGATAGAGGTAATCCTGATATTTTAGTACAATTTATGTTGATGGGAACTTCAGCATTATTTTCTTCAATTATTTTAATTCTTCCGGCTACAGTAATGCTTTGGAATCACAATTTAGGTTTATTTGCAGGTTTAATATTTTCATTTGTTTCTTTTGGAATAATGGTTGCCGGTATTCGCGCAGCTTCTTCTTCGTATAAATCAATATTCATAGATAGCTATGGCGTCTAGTTCGCCGAATAGGATAATAATGGCCTTTCCATACTAAATTGTGGTATTTGTTGCATCCGATGAAATGGAATCTTATTTTCGTGCTTTAGAAGAAGAAGCTGACGCTTGTTATACACTCGTTTCTAAAGCTCGTAAAGCAGGCTTTGACCCCTCACCAGAAGCTGAAATACCAAGAGCCAAAGATCTTGCTGAAAGAGTTGAGGCTCAGGTTGGTCCGAAGGGAATTGCACCTCGTATTCGGGAGGTTGCAAAAGATAATGATCGAGAAACAACTGCATTAATTATAGCTAAAGAGTTAGCTGGAAAATTAAAGACTGAAAGTGGTATAGAAGTTGCTCTTGAACAAGCAGTTAGAACCTCATTGTCTATACTAACTGAAGGAGTTCTCGTAGCGCCTACTGAAGGTGTTGTCAAGATAAGTACTTTAGAAAATAGCAACAATACAACCTGCGCTTCAATATACTATGCAGGACCAATTCGTGCAGCCGGAGGAACTGCCCAGGCATTGTCAGTTCTGATAGCTGATGTGGTAAGAAGAGAACTGGGCTTAGATGCTTATATTCCAACTCCTGCTGAAATTGAAAGATATAAAGAAGAAATACCGTTGTATAAACGAGCTGCTAATCTTCAGTACGTTCCTAGTCCTGAAGAAATAGAGACAATTGTCAAAGCTTGTCCAATTTGTATTACTGGAGAAAGGACGGATAAATTGGAAGTTTCAGGAAATAGAGATTTACCAAGAGTTGAAACTAATTCACTAAGGGGTGGAGCTTGTTTGGTTTTGGCGGAAGGTCTTTGTCTTAAAGCTGCTAAAGTACTCAAACATGTAGATAATTTGTCAATTAGTGGGTGGGATTTTTTAAGAACATATACTGAAAAAAAGCGTAGTTCAATATCTGGCAATATCAAGGAGCATAAATATCTCAAAGATGTTCTCGCAGGGCGTCCTATTTTTGCATTTCCCGATAAACCTGGAGCATTTCGGTTAAGATATGGTCGTTCACGTACTTCAGGCTTAGCATCGATGTCCCTTCATCCTTCTACAATGGTGATTGTAGATTCATTTGCAGCTATTGGAACGCAAATTAAGCTTCAACTTCCTGGTAAAGCCACTGCCTGCAATCCCTGCGATTCAATAGAAGGGCCTTCAGTTTTATTGAAAAATGGCACTTATCTGAGATTAGATGACTATGAATTAGCTAAGAAAGTAGCTAATGATGTTGAAAAAATTATAGATCTTGGAGAGATTTTGATACCAGTTGGAGAATTCATTGAAAATAATCATCCATTAGAACCATCTGGTTGGTGTGAAGAGTGGTGGTCTGCGATATTAAAAAATCGTGATTTGGAAGCGTATAATGGTAAAAATGATTTTGATTCTCTTTTTCAATATAGTTTAACAAATAAAGTACCTTTACATCCTAATTACACCTATTATTGGACCGATTTAGGAGTAAAAGAAATATTAGATATTAGAAGTCAATTAATTAAACACAGTAAGAAGGTTCTTGATAATAAATTCCCACTAATGTATAAAGAAATTTTTTTAAGGCTGGGTCTTTTTTATACGATAAATAATAATTTAATAGTTCTAGATGCAGGATATGGTCCTTTAATCAAGCAATTGGGATTAAAGAAAAAGGGTGATGTAATTGAATCTTTCTGTGAACCTATTGAAACTGAGGATACGCTCGAATTAGTTTCTCATTTATCCGGTGTTGAGATAAAAAACAAAGCACCTACAAGAATTGGAGGAAGTATGGGTCGTCCTGAAAAGGCTAATGAAAGGCGTATGAAACCTCCACCTAACGTTCTCTTTCCTTTAGGCGAAACTGGTGGTAATCAAAGATTGATTAACACAGCCCTCAAATCTAGTACAAACCATCGTGGATTTTCCCAAGGACTTTCAGGTAAGATAGAACTGAATGTTCAGTTACGTTATTGTAAAGAATGCCATAAAGAAACGGTATCATTAAGGTGTTGTGATTCTTTGACGATGGTTAAGGAAAATCCTAGAAAACGCATAGTTGATCTTTCTGAAATGGTGGCCCAAGCACTAAATAATACAAAAATAGGTATCCTACCAAAAGTCAAAGGCGTTAAAGAATTAAAAACGGCAGATAAGATTCCAGAAAGTATTGAAAAGGGTATACTTCGCGCTCAAAAAGATTTACGAGTTTACAAAGATGGAACTTTACGATATGATATGATCGATTTGCCTATTACTCATTTTTATCCGAGGGAAATTGGATTAACTCTAGATAAGGCTAAAGAATTGGGATATTTGAAAGATTATAGAGGTGAAGACTTGACTTCTGTCGATCAATTACTACTGATTAAAGTTCAAGACTTAATTGTTTCAGAGAGAGCTGGAAGTTGGTTGGTTAAAGTTTCAAATTTTGTAGATGAAGAGTTATCAAGATTATATGATCAAGAACCCTACTACAATCTAAAACCTAATTCTAGCCATAAAGAGTTGATAGGTAGTTTGTTGATTTGTTTAAGCCCTCATACTTCAGCTGGAGTTTTGACTAGGTTAATTGGTTTTACAACTGCTAAAGCACAATATGGTCATCCTTTTTTACATGCCGCTAAAAGGAGAAATTGTGATGGCGATGAAGATTCAATTATGCTTCTTTTAGATGGTCTATTAAATTACTCAGACAGTTTTGTCCCCATAACTAGAGGTGGAACTATGGATATTCCAAGGGTTTTGTCAACACGTATAGATCCAGCTGAAATTGATAGTGAGGCACACAATATAGAATTGAATACATCATATCCTTTAGAGCTATACGAAAAGGCTGAAGAAAGAGTAGCTGCAAGTAAAGTTGCCAGTCTTTTGGATATGGTTTCCAATAGGTTAGAAACTGAAAGTCAATATGAAAATTATGGTTTTACACATTCTTCTTCAAGTATAAACATGGGCCCCTCTGAATCTCGTTATGTTACATTAGATTCAATGAAAGGAAAAGCTTTGGCATCGCTGATTTTAGCATCTAAGACAAGAGCTTCAAATGCTACTTATGTTGCCGAACAGACTATTGAAAAACATTTTATTAGAGATATTATTGGTAATTTAAGATCGTTTTCAACGCAAGGTGTAAGGTGCCGGAAATGCACTAAAAAATATAGGCGCCCTCCATTGAAAGAGACTTGTTCTTGTGGTGGTAGTCTTCAATTAAATATATCTCCGGCCTCAGTTTCTAAGTATCGTAAAATAGCTACAGAAATTTCTGAAAATTATGGTGCTCGCCCTTTTATTAAGCAAAGATTAGAACTTGCATTTAATGCAATTGAAGATACTTTAGAAAATGAACAAATTAAGCAGATGGACCTCGGTGCATTTCTTTGATACATATAATGGAGACTGTTAAATCAACTAATACTTGGTTATCTAATTTTTTTTTGAATATTGGTGATGAAGTTTTAGCAATTAAACAGACTGAAGGAAAAGGTCGTCGTGGAAATACTTGGGATTCAGATTATGGTGGCTTATATTTCTCATTAGTTTCTCCAAATAATAAGCTATTACCTTTCATTACTGGAATAAGTGTAGTGGAGTCCTTAGTTGAGGTTAAAGATAATATTCAGCTTAAATGGCCTAATGATATAATTATTAATGGGAAAAAGTTAGGAGGGATTCTTTGTGAAAGTTATGGCAATTATACTATTGTTGGCATAGGTCTTAATATTAGTAATAATATTTTACTTTCTGATGCTATTAGTCTTAAAGATATTAATTATAATTTAGATAGATTAGACTTTATTTATTCATTTAAACTTAATTTTAATGATAATCTTAGTCTATCCTCTGAAAAAATATTAGAAAAATATACTAAATTAGATTTCTTAATAGGTAAAAAGATAGACTGGAATAAAGGGTCTGGAATTGTCCAATCAATAGATGTAGACGGTTCATTAATTGTTGAAGTATCTGATAAAATAGTTCATTTATATTCTGAAGAGGTTAGTATTGAAAAATATTAAGTCAATCTTTGATGATGAGTCTGTAAATTTCCATCCAGTAGTACTTTTACCTAAAGATTATACAGTTCTAGATTTGACTAAGAATAGATGGAGTTCACACGAAACTGAATTTAGTATAGGTAAATATGATGAATTCCGCCCAAATATGTATACTACTAATATTTTTGAAGGTATTCGTAATATTCACATGGGGGTCGATATAGGAGGTCCAGTAGGAACACCTTGCATGGCTTTTATGGATGGCGTCATTTCTCATTTTGGTTATAATTCGGAACCTGGAGATTACGGTAATGTTATAATTACTAAACATATAATTTCCCAATCGATAATCTGGGCATTGTATGGACATCTTGATTCCTTGTCTATTACTAATAAATCAATAGGACAAAAAGTGGAAGCAGGGGAGATTATTGGTAACTTTGGTAACAATCAAGAAAATGGAGGATGGGAACCACATCTTCATTTTCAACTTTCGTTTATTGAACCCGTTACTCATGATCTTCCTGGCGTTGTGTCTTCTGAAGATAGGAATCAAGCTTTACTTGATTACCCAGATCCACGATTAGTATTAGGTCCTCTTTATTGATTATTGACTAAAAAGTTTTTAATTGAGCTATTCTATAGACTATTATGAGATTCCTTTCTACAGTTCTTATCATGTCACTTTTGATAGTATCTGGTTGTTTAGATAGTTTGAAAGATCAGATAGTATCTTGTGAGAATGTTACTGGTGAATGCAGATATGAAATTTTGCAAGATAACAATTATTCAAAATTACATATTGAAATAAATTATGTTACTGACAATTCTCCAGATTCCGACGCTATTGATATTTTAAAGCAACGAATTCAAGAAGTTTCAGATAAAACTTCAATTACAGTAAGCCAAAGTGCGTTTGGTAGTACTGATAATAGTTACTCTTTAGAAGAAATTGTTAATATAGAAAAGAGTGAGCGTGAAAGATTTAAGAGTGGTGATACTTTTGTTATACATATATTATATCTCAATGGAGAATATCAAGATAATGATAATACCTTGGGTTTAGCATATACGGGATCCTCTTTTGTTTTATTTAAAGAAAAAATAGAGGATGCTTCTTTCTTATTAATTTCACCTACTGATATTGAAAAATCGGTAATAGTACATGAATTTGGCCATTTATTAGCTTTGATAAATAATGGATATCAATCACCACATAATCATGAAGATTCACAGCATCCCAATCATTCAAATAATGAGGAATCGGTTATGTATTGGGCAATTGAAAGTCAGGATATTGGTAACCAATTTGATGGAGAACCTCCTAATGAGTTTGATGCAGATGACTTAGATGATTTACGCCTTATGAAAGAAGGCAATCTATAGTGAACTTCATTTATTGGAGAATTACTTTTAGTTATATGCTATTTATGATACTCTTAAGTCATGTACCTCAAGATAATTTACCTTCAAATACAACTTTTAAATTTAATAATATAGATTATATTTTCCATTTAATGGAATATACTATATTTGGTTTTTTACTATATCGTTCTTTCAAAGAGGATGTATTCTTTAGTATTTCTCCAATTTGGGGTTCTCTCATCTTTGGATTTATATTTGCAATTAGTGATGAATTACATCAAAGTTTTGTTCCTGGTAGAAACATGTCTTTTGCAGATTTATGCTTTGATTTTATTGGTATAAATATAGGTTTATTCTGTTCACTTCAAAAAAGTTAAAGTCTTCTTAGTCTTTTTTTAACAATTCGTTTTCTTCTAGGGGCGTGGTTAATTTCGAATGTAACCCATCCGGTCCCTTTTTGCGTGCAATTCGGTTCTTCAGAATAGTCTGTAGCCATGATATTTGGCGCGTATAAAAGTTAGTTTATATAGTTATTCTCGGAAACTCTATAATTTGTTGCCAGGTGATGAGAGTAAGCCCCTTTCTGTTAACCGATAACCGGTTGGCGACATTTAGCTTTGCTTCCTACCTACCGCTCCCGAGCAGGTCTACGCGGTTACTTGGAATTGCTCCAGCAGGGATGTTCGTTTCATCAAATTCTTCACCGATGTCACGTCCTAGACGATCATTCCATAGAGTGAGACTGTGTCGTTTCTGTTTCATTGCCGACCCTCTCGGGTCCCTTGCGGCTGCTTTGCTCATGGAGAGGGGACTTTCCTCAGCTCGAGGCCGTCGGTCGCCCTTCATCTCCTGACATTAGGGATAAATATAAGCAGAATATATAATTCACGGTTATGGTAAATCCTTATTATAGGTGTAATATTTGCAAAATAATGTCCAATCAAGATTCTGATGATAAAAATGCAAATAAGCAAGATTTAGATTATCAAAAATCTTATGATAAATGGAAGAAGAATGTTTTAGAGCCTTCACTCAAAAAAAATCCAGAAAGATTAAAAGAATTTATGACAACGTCTAGTCAAAAAGTTGATAGATTGTACACGCCTCTGGATACCTCTGATATAAATTTTGAAGAAGATATCTCTTATCCTGGTGAATTTCCATATACTCGAGGCATTCATTCGACTATGTATCGTGGAAGGCTATGGACCATGCGTATGTTTGCAGGTTTTGGCTCAGCTGAGGAGACTAATACACGTTTTAAATATTTATTAAATCAAGGTCAAACTGGGCTTAGTACTGCTTTTGATTTACCTACACTTTATGGATATGATAGTGATTCGCCCTTAGCTGCAGGAGAATTTGGAGAGTGTGGTGTTGGCGTTAGTAGCTTGGAAGATATGTCTATATTGTTCAAAGACATTCCTCTTGACAAAGTTACGACTTCAATGACAATTAATTCTCCAGCTGCAATAATTTGGGCAATGTATATTGCAAATGCTGAAAACCAAGGTATACCTAAATCGAATCTTGGAGGAACTATTCAGAATGATATTCTAAAAGAATATATTGCTCAGAAAGAATACATATTCCCCCCACTTCCATCAATGAGATTAGTTACTGATACTGTTGAGTATGGAACAAAACATATGCCAAAATGGAATCCGATATCTATTTCCGGATATCACATACGTGAAGCAGGTTCGACTGCAGTTCAAGAATTAGCTTTTACATTAGCCGATGGTTATGCCTATGCCGATTGGGCAATTGAAAGAGGTTTGAATATAGACGAATTTGCACCACGATTTAGTTTCTTTTTCAATGCACATAATGATTTCTTTGAGGAAATTGCAAAGTATAGAGCAGCTAGGCGTATTTGGGCACGAGATATGAGAGATAAGTATGGAGCTAAAGATCCACGTAGTTGGACATTAAGATTCCATACTCAAACCGCAGGTTGTAGTTTAACGGCACAACAGCCTGAAATAAATATAGTGAGAGTTGCAATTCAGGCTATGGCTGGCGTACTAGGCGGAACTCAATCACTTCATACCGATTCTATGGATGAAGCATTAGCCTTGCCTTCCAAGAAAGCAGTTCAAATTGCTCTAAGAACACAGCAAATTATAGCTCATGAATCTGGAGCTGCAAATGTTATAGATCCTCTAGGTGGTAGCTACTATCTTGAATGGCTCACAGATGATATGGAAAGACAAGCCAGAGATTATTTTGATAGAATTGAATCTCTCGGTGGCGTGGTTCCAGCAATAGAAAAAGGATACTTTCAGAAGGAAATTGCAGCATCTGCTTACAAATATCAACAGGAGATAGACAATAAAGATAGAATCGTTGTTGGAGTTAATCAATATAATTCCGAAGAACAAGTTGAGATACCAATTCTAGAAATGGATCCTGAAGGTTTTGAAAGGCAATGTGCAAGATTAAATAAATTACGAAGTTCGAGAGATAAAAGTAGACATGCTGCAGCTTTAAGTGCAATTGAGAAAGCCGCTGAAGGTGATGATAATTTAATGCCTCATTTTATTGAAGCAGCTAAAGCAAAAGCAACTTTAGGTGAGATGTGTGATGTTCTACGGGGCGTCTTTGGTGAATATAGAGAAGGTTCTGATTTTTGAGTAAAATATGTATTACATAATAGGCTTAACTGGAAGAAATGCAGCAGGTAAAGGAACGATTGCAGATTTGTTGATAAAGCGTAATTTCAGGTATCATTCACTTTCAGATACTTTACGAGAAGAACTGAATCAACAAAAAATGGAAGAAAATAGAGATAATTTAATTTCCATTGGTAATAAACTGAGGAGTCAAGGCGGTCCAGGGGTTTTAGCCGATTTAATGGTTAAAAATCTGACTACACCAGATAATCATATTGTAGATTCGATTAGAAATCCTTCAGAAGTCCATTCTCTTAGAAGGGATTATTCAGAACATAAGTTCATTTTAATTTCAATTGATGCAGATCCGAAAATACGCTTTAAGCGTTTAATGAAAAGAGATCGTAAGGGAGATAGCAATAGTTGGGAACAATTTATTCAACAAGAAAAGTTAGAAGAGACTAGTAATGATCCTAATAAACAACAATTATTTAATACAATTAAAGAAGCTGATTTCAATATTGATAACAGTGGAAATAAGATAGACTTAGAAAATAAGTTAAGTTTGATTATTGATAATTTATAATTTCATATCATATGTTGTAGTCAATATGAACATAAATACGATTGGAAGTAAGTGAAAAGCCATTCCAAATGCTACATTTACAGCCATCCATCTTCCCGCATAATTATTTGGCATTTCCATAACTTTGTCTACAACCGTATTAGTGGTATCAACTACTTTCCCTGCAAAATACCCTACAAATTTTGCAACTCTTTCATGTGGTAATGCCTCACTTCCCTTGTCTCTTGAATTCTTTAACCAATCTCCCATTTGCAGCATCCTATCGACCATAGGTCTGTATTTTGCGACATCAACGCTAATCATTTTCATTGCTAATTTTTTAGTATCCCATACTCTTCTCCAATCAAGATATGTATGCCCCACAAAAAATATAATAATTGCATATATTTGCCATTCTGGAGTATTATCCCAATTTGGTGGTTCTAATTCTTTTCCAAACACTTTAACAATTCCTTCTTCAGGTTCAAATATGACAAATCTCATTATGGCTATTGTTGCAGGTACCAATAATCCAATAATAAATTTAGCCGCAATAGAGTATCCTTTTGGTATCTCTTTTAGTCTCTCAAATAACCATTTTAGATGGTGCCCGTGTATCATTATTGCTTTTAAAGCAGGCTCACCCAGAAAAATAAGTCTTTGTAAGATAGGTATGAATATTAGAATATGAAAATACAGTTCCCATGGCGTGTCCCAAGTGAAGTGTTCAGTGAACATTCTAGTCTTTTTAGTCAAAGGAGGGTGTTAAAAAAAGGAACCAATAGGCCATTGTGGCAAAACAGAGAGGTCGGCGTTCAAAAAAGCAAGAAAACATTGCTAGAACTCGGATAGATCAATTATTCAATTTAGCCTTAGATTATTCGAATGAAGGAAACAGTGAAGAATCTAAAAAAGTTATTGGATTGGCCTTATTGATTAGCAAACGATATAATCAACGTTTAACAAAAAAACAACGTATGCAGATATGTCGCAATTGCAATATGTTTTTTAATGCAGATAATTCGAGAAATAGATTGTCACCCAAAGGATGGAAAGTAATTACTTGTTTAGAATGCAATCATTTAACAAGATTTTTGAATTCCAATTAGTTTGAATCAATCGTCTTTTGTTCAAGTTCTTTTCTATAGTCTTCTAATTTACTTGCAATATTATCATCAGAGATTGAAATCATTCGTAAAGCAAGTAGTGCTGCATTTTCACCTCTTCCAATTCCAACTCCTGCAACCGGTACACCGGGTGGCATTTGAACTACAGAAAGTAAAGAATCTAAATTTGCAGGAGAACTACTTGAAGGACAAGGCACTCCAATTACCGGTTTCAAGGTATGCGCGGCTACAACTCCTGGCAATGCTGCAGATAATCCAGCTAGAGCAATAAAAACATCAGCATCGGTCTCTTTTACAATGGTTACAACACGATCTGGGGTTCGGTGAGCTGATGCTACATAAGTTTCGTATTTAACATCAAATTTTTCTAATATTTTTTCAGCTTTCAGTGCAATTGGTCTGTCTGTGGCAGATCCCATGATAATAACAACTTGCGTCATGATTCGCGAAAAGGCCGCGTTATTAAGGAGTATTGCTCTTATGTCAGTCTTTAAGACTGGGTGTTAGTGCGATATTGCGCCCGGATAGTGTAGCTTGGAATCACGGAAGCTTGCGGAGCTCCAAACCCGGGTTCGAATCCCGGTCTGGGCGCCATATTCTTTTAATGGGTTATTATTACCAAGGTAGTTGGTCAACATCACAAATCATTTAGTGTTCGCAATTTTTGTAGTAACAATATTTACTCCTTTTGCCCAACCAATTCATGAATCTACAGGTATACCTTTGGAAAATTCGGGCCTTGTTGATCCTAGATTAACTTTAGTATTTGAGGACCCTTCTAGATCTGAAGAATTGGGATTGTCACCTGCACCATCTGGAAAAATAAGTCTAATAGCTCAGGTCGATAAATTGGGTACAATGCATAATGATTTTATTGAAAATTTGGAAGGAGAAATAACTTCAAGTTTTTCTAGGTTTGATACTATCGGTTTTCTTTTACCCTTTGAAAAAGTCCCCGAAGTGACTTATCTTCCAGGATTGGTTTGGCTTGAAGCCGATGTTTTATTTTATCCAACTTTAGATAATAGCATAGATTCTATTGGTACGAATGTAATTTGGGATCAATTTGGATTTAAGGGCGAAGGTACTACTATTGCAATTTTGGATACTGGGATAGATTTTGATCATGAATCGCTTGATGATTTAGATGATAACCCAAATACCGACGATCTAAAGATTGCAGTGGATTCCGATGGCCTGCTAGGTTTCTATAATGCTAATACTGATCTAGAGTATCCAGATGAGCAACCTCACGATTCGGGTAGTCATGGCACACACTGTGCCGGTATTGCTGCGGGAACTGGAGGATCTAGTGGAATCTATTCTGGTGTTGCACCACAGGCAAACTTAGTTGGTGTAATTGCTTTAGATGGTGGTTCAGGAGATGAACAAGATTTATTGAGAGCAGTAGATTGGACTATACAGAATAAAGATCGTTTTTCCATAGATGTAATGTCTCTTTCCTTAGGTGGCGTTATTACAATACCTGGTGCAACTAATACTGGTTCTTCATCTATTTCCCAAGCATTAGATGCCGCTGTAGAAGCAGGGATAGTTACAGTAGTAGCTATAGGAAATGGTAATTTGGGTATTGCAGCCCATCCTTCTTCAATCTCATATCCTGGTGATAGCAGGAAAGCAATAACTGTGGGTTCTGTGAATGATGAGCATAATAGAGAGATTTATTCTTCACGAGGTCCTACGGGTGACGGTAGATTGAAACCAGATGTCATGGCGCCAGGTGGTGCTATTATGTCAGCTTCAGCAGGTTCAGGCGATGGTTATGTTTCCTATTCTGGCACTTCAATGGCTACTCCACATGTTGCCGGTGTTGCAGCATTATTGATTCAAGCTAATCCAAATGTTGAACCTACTCAGAATTCGGATTATGTTAAACAAATATTAAGGGAGACAAGTGATCATAGAGTTCCTTTGGATCTGGATTGTGGAGAGCTATATACTCCAAATAATTGTTATGGATGGGGTACTGTGGAATTAATAGGTGCAGTATCACGTGCTCAAGATTTAGATTCTACCATATTTGATGGAGTTTTAGGTATTCAATCTCAAACTAATGAAACATTTGGTATTTCAATGGAACATACTATGACTGAGTACACAAATAGAGGGAAGGACGGAGGTACTATCCAGAATTACTTCAGTGGAAGTCCATTACCTGATGAAATAAGATATGTAATAAAGTATTCTAGTTCATGGCCTAAACCTTCAAAGTTTAGTATAGATTCTAGAGCAGCTTCAGGTATTGATTCTGAAACTAATATCAAATCAGTTGTCGAAGTGGATAATCAATGGGTTATTGAGGCTAATTTCAATTATACAGGTCAATTAAGTTCAGGTACGATTGCAACGAATTTACCTGAGTTCAATTTAGACATACAAGCTCCTAGTTTTGATGATGTTACTACAGTTAGTGTTAATTATTTTTTGAATGATATGCAAGCTCAAAGTCGGAATATTGCAGTTTCTTCTTTTACAGATCTTCCCGATTTGTTTATTGAAGAATTACTAGTTCCCAATTCCATGTCTTCAGGTCAAGAAGTAGTTGTTACTGCTAGGATTATTAATGATGGGCCTGGCCCTGCTCGATATTTTGAGGTTGATTTTTATAATGATGATGAAATATTTCAAACAGTTAAAATTTCAAATATATTGCCTTCAAATGAAGCTCTAAATGTTCAGGCTAAGTGGATTGCTGAAGAGGGGAATCATGTTTTAAAAGCTATAATAAAACAAACTAGCCCACAAGATGAAGATACTTCTAATCAAGAAAGTCAAATTGAGGTCCAAGTTGGTAGTTTTGTTGATTCACAATCGCCTATGGTTTTCATAACCGAACCTTATCAGAATGAGGTCGTTTCAGAGGTGGTAGTTGTTAAAGGAACTGCTAATGATGATAATAACATAGTGAAAGTTGAAGTACGTGTTTCTCCTAATGAGTGGCAAAGTGCTAACGGTTTCCAAGAGTGGGCTTGGGCATGGAATACAAGTCAAGATTTCAATGGTCGCTATACTTTAGAAGCTCGCTCTTTTGATGGTTTTAATTATTCAACAATATATTCAGTTGATGTGGAGGTAACCAATGATGGTGCCAATAGAAGACCTACAGCCTCAATAAAATCTAATATTATGGAGTTGTACACTAATGATGAAATAGTGTTTTCAGGTAATAGTTCCTCAGACGATTCTGAAATTTTGAAGTATCAATTTAATTTTGGTGATGGTAAAGAAACGGGTTGGTTGACTGATTCTTGGGTTGAGTATTATTATGAAGAAGCTGGAGAATATGAGGTCAAGTTGCAGGTTGAGGATGATGAAGGCGTCCGTTCTTCTTCTGCAGATTCTATAATTATAAAAGTTAGTGAAAAACCACAAAATAGTAAGCCTGTAGCTGTTATTAGTTCACCACAAGTTGATAGTGTTTACCAAAGTAATTCCAATATTCAGTTTTCAGCACAAGGATCATTTGATTCCGATGATGATGAACTGTTGTTTACTTGGTCAAGTAGTATTGATGGTCAATTCTATGAAACATCTCTTTTATTCTTTCAATTTCCCTTAAGTGAGGGTGTACATATTATCACACTCATCGTATCTGATACCTATCTTTCATCCGATTCAGTTTCAACACAGATTACAGTTACTGTATCTGATAAATCATTTGATGATCAGAACCCTCTTTTGCCTTCTTTAGGTATTCTTCCAACTACAATTGTTTTAGTATTGGTTACTTTTCTTATTAGACGTAGAATTTAATTTCCACTGAATTCAACTTTTGAAACTTCATTTTCCCAGAGAACTAGTTTTACGAGAGGTTTCAATTTTGGTTTCAACTCATTCCAAATCCATTCAATTAAAACTTCACTGGTGGGGTTTTCTAAGCCTTTAATTTCATTAATATAGCTGTGGTCAATCTGTTTATAAATGGGAGAGAAACTTTTTTCTATCTCATTAAAGTCTAAAACAAATCCACTTTCTTTATCCATTTCACCTTCAATATGGATTTCTAATTTAAAAGCTAATCCATACAGGTTACTGCAAGGGTGTTCCTTAGGGACTTTTGTGAGTTTACGGGCAGATTCAAAACGTATTATTTTGACAAGTTTATGCATCTAAAGTACGATTACATCTCTTGGTTCAGGCATAATCCATCTTCTTTGCTTGTACTTTTTCAGAATTTCAGTTTTATCTTTACGCAGATTTCTATTAACATGGATTAATGCCATCTTTTTTGGTCTAGCCATATCATCCAATCTCTCCAATTGTTGCATTGAACAGTGTGTCTTAGTTCCAACATTGATTGTTTCACCTTTTGGATTCTGAACAGTTCCATCCATAGTGTATGCATCATGAACTAATAAATCTGCATTTGTATAAAGTTTTGATGCAGTTGGTGTAAACATTCCATCTCCGGAATAACAGAATACTTTAGTTGGGCTACCAGCCTCAAGTCTTAGTCCAAGATTCTGAACTGAATGTCTAGTATTTACAACTCTCAAGTTCCAGTCATCCCATCTGTGGGATCGTTGTAATTCTCTGAACCTTAGTGTAAATGTTAGACTTGCAACCATTCCGGGATAAGCAAATTCCATTAACCTTTCAACACTTCGTTGTGATCCAACGGGTCCAAAGAGATAGAAAGGTCTGGTCCTTCCATCTTCTTCCATTCTTTTCATTAAAGCAGGCAATCCGAAAACATGATCCGCATGAAAATGAGATATGAATATCCCATCAAGATAGTCGGGTCTTTTGGATTGATGCCATACTGAAGGTGGTGCTGTAGCTCCACAATCAACCAGCATTCTTCTTCCAGCTGCTTCGACTAATATACAAGTATGTGTATAATCATCATCAAAAGCTTCACCGACTCCTAGAAAAGTGACTTTCATGCTAATCCTCCGTTAACGAATTTCGTTGATATGTTTAATTTTGGCTTATGTTTCAAACTATGTTTCATATTCATTATTTTCTCACCTTTACAAAAACTGCAGAAAGACAATCTGCATAAGTTGTATTTTTTCCAGACAGCCCAATTATATAAAACTAAGTCGTAACCTTTATCAAATAGCAGTGTTAATTCATCTATTTCTTCTTCTAAAACTTTCTAAATATTTGTAAACTGATCCATGTTCCGAGCCAGCTAAAACCATTGAAACTGCAACTTTAGACGCTTCTAACCCTTCTAAATCTGAAATAATTGAAACAGTATGTCCATGTATTGCCAAATCACACCCCGTCATTTCCTCTATTATTCGTCTGGTTTTACCTTCTCGACCAATAAGTCTTCCTCTAATAATTCCTAATCTTTTCTTTGATCGACCAACATAATCCCTAATATCCACGACTTCTAAATAATAATCATATTCTAGCAAACGATATGCCTTTTCAGGATTAAAACCTCTTCCGATAGCTCTGACTGCGCTAATTAATTGTAGTCCTTTTAGAGGGTCTTTCATATTTTGTTCAACAATTTCTATGATGCCTTCCTTTGATTCAATCATTAATTTACATCCACTCAATTGCTCAAGTTTTCTCTTTGTTTTGCCGTTAGGGCCTATGACGGCACCTACTCGGGATAATGGTACTTTCATATAGTTCATTAATCGAAAATCTCCTCTTTCAAATCGGGAATTTGTTTTTTCCAATATCGATACATGTTTTTCATATCTCGCGTGTGTAGTTCTTTGTACAAGGGATGCCCTTCAGGTACTGCCTGTCCTACATCTATAATATAAGGTTTTTCTCTTACATTTAGGATATTATATTCGCTAAGATCACCGTGACTCAATTTATTTGTACGGTATAACTTAATAGAAGTTAATAAATCAGTTAGAAATTCGTTTGGTTTTTCGGGTATTAATTCTCTAATTGTAGGGTATGGTCTATATCTCCATCCCATGTATTGCATTACAACAATATTTTTATGGACATGAAATGGTTTTGGCACTTTTGCACCACAGGCGTTCATTGAGTGTAAATTTTTATATTCTTTTTGTGCCCAAGTAAATACCCTTTCACGATGGCTATTACCACTATTTTTAAATCTTGGATCACCATCAATGTATTTTTCAAGTTTTCTGAAAGTAGCGGTATTTTGCCTATAAATTTTAACAGCTCGATTTCTGCCATCAAATGTTTTAGCTCTGAATACATTAGCTTCTTTACCTGTAGCAATAATATTTTCTAATGTAGCAATTATTCCTCTGCTAAACATTTGTTGAATATTCCTTAATGTATTCTCATCAAATACATCATCCATGGTTTTCCTTCCATCCCTATCTTTAGATTGAATCGTGCGGCCAATATTCCAATCTAAACTTTCAATATTAGTTCGCATTATCAGTAAATATCTAGTATTTCCGGTATTTTACCGGATCTCTTTAAATTTGATGTTTGAGTTGGAGTATACCTAAATTTCACATCAGCTTTACTATCTTGAAAGGACCAGGGGACTACAATTAGTAAGTCATTTTCCCGTACCCACATTCGTCTTCTTAGTTTTCCGGGAATACGTCCCATTCGTCTTTCTCCATCTTCACAAATCAATTGCAATCTTGAACCTCCTTGAAATGTTTCAGCTACAGCAAATATTTCACCTTTAGGTCTATATGGTAATTTCACTCTCAGATTTGCTTCATCTGGTTGTGGTTGATTTTTCTTTGATTTCTTTCCTTTTTTTTTCTTAGGAATTGGAGTTCTAAAAATTTTGACTTTTTTCTTCTCTTCAACTTTCTTAATTGGGACTGCTTTCTTTTCTTCAACTTTTTTAATTGTGGCTTTTTTCTTCTCTTCGACTTTTCCCGTATTTTTTTCTTTAGAGACCTTCTCTTCAGATTTTATTTTTTTATCTTCATTTTCTGACGATGCCACATTAGTGTTCTATACACTTGCCATATAAGATTGCCGCCCGAGCTCTTATGCCGCCCTTCCCAATTAAGTTATAATGAGTCTACGTAGAACTCCACTTTCTAATCATCATAAAGAACTTGGAGCTAAGATGGTTGATTTTGCAGGATGGGAAATGCCAATACAATATAGTAGTATAATCTCAGAACATAAGTCAGTTAGGGATGTAGCTGGTGTTTTTGATGTTTCTCACATGGGTCAAATATTTGTGAAGGGTCCTGATACCGTTAAATTTCTTTCATATATTACAACTTGGAATATGGAGCGTCAAAGTGATGGCGACTGTCGATATTGTCATATATTAAATGAAAAGGGCCATATAATTGACGATACCATAGTTTACACAATTAATGCCAATGAATATTTGTTAATTCCCAATGCTTCTAAAATAACTGAAATAATGAATTGGCTTTTGAGCAATTCTAATGATTTTAATGTAATAATTGAAGATCTGTCTGATGTTTATTTCTGTTTGGCACTTCAAGGACCTGAAGCTCCTAGACTTTTGGGGCAGCATCTTAATACTTCAGTAAATTCTTTTCAATTAAAAACATTAGATGATGTAATAATAAGCGGAACCGGTTATACTGGTGAATTGGGCTGTGAGATAATAGGTCCTTTAGATAAAATTGAATTTCACTGGGAAGCCTTAGTAGATATGGGCGCAATCCCAGTAGGTTTAGGGGCTCGAGACACTTTACGTTTAGAAAAAGGATACCTTTTATCAGGTCAAGATTTTAAGGGAGAAGAAACTACCTTGGAAACAAATTATGCTTGGGTGATAGATTGGGATCATGAGTTTATTGGTTATGAAGCACTTATGTCTCAAAAACAGAGTAAATATTCAAAGTTATCGGGTATTTTACTAGAAGATAGGGGTGTTTTAAGACCAGGTTGTCCCGTATATTATAATAATAATAAGATATCCGATCTTACAAGCGGTTCTTTATCTCCCACACTCCGAAAAGGAATTGGATTGGCATATATTGATTTAGATATTGATTCAAAGATAACTGTAGAAGTGCGCGGTAAGCACTTAAATGGACGTGTAGTGAGAACGCCATTCCTATGAGTAAAATTCCAGATAATCTGTCGTATACTAAGGATCATGAATGGATGCTTATTGACGATGATGGTAAAGTAAGAATAGGTATCACAGATCATGCTCAAGAGGCATTATCTGATGTGGTATTCGTAGAATTGCCCGAAGTTGGCTCAAAATTCTCAGAAGGCGATTCCATGGCTGTAGCTGAATCGGTTAAAGCTGCAAGTGATATTTTTGCACCCGTTTCAGGTGAAATAGTTGAAGTCAATGATAAGCTTGAAGAGTCTCCGGAATTGATTAATGAGTCTCCTTACGAGTTTGGTTGGATGGTAGTTATGGCCCCTGATAAAAAATTGGAGAATAATTTGGATTCTGAATCATATCGGAAATTAATTGATTAAGCACCTCAAAGTAGTTGAAACACAAGCCCAAAAAGCTAAAATTTTTTTAGAGGGTTGTAATGCTTTAAATGATCGTTTTTTACCTATTAAAAAAGATGGTTTTATTCTTTGGCCCTTAAATTTTGAAGTAGAAGGTGAGATTATTGAGTGTGAAGGTTTATCTTCCACTCGGATTTCTCGAGATTATCGATTAAAGCTTCCTTTAAAATTAAGAGATCTTGCTCCAAGAGCATTTGACATATTTGGGAGTATGGCAATAATAAAACTAAATGACGAGAGTATAGAGTATTCTGACATAATTTCCAAGTTTTTACTAGATTCTAATCCAAATATAGATAGAGTTGCTTTAGATATGGGAGTTAAAGGTGAATTTCGTATCAGAAAATTGACTATGATTCAAGGTAAATCAAATTTTATTGCAATTCATAAAGAGAATGGTTTGAAAATAAAATTAGATGTATCTAAAGTTTATTTTTCACCTCGTTTAGCTATGGAACGTAAGCGTATTGTTGATATTGCAGTTAAGGGTGAGGATATTCTAGATGCATTTGCAGGAGCTTGTCCTTTTTCAGTTGGTTTGGCTAAAAAAGGTTGCAATCTTACATCTGTAGATTCTAATCCTGACGCCGAAAAATGGTCGCATGAAAATTTTGCATTAAATGGCATTAAACAATCGGACTATAGATTCATTACTTCTAAGATAGAATACGTAATTGAGGATTTAGATATTTACGATAGAATAATAATGAATAATCCTACAAATCCAGTTCCTTACTTGGAAGGATTAAGTTCATTATTAAAACCAGGTGGTTTTATTCATCTTTATAAGATTGTAGAAAAAGATGAAGAATTTAAGATTGAAAATCATCTAGATTTGGACTTTAAATGTGTTTCAAAAAGAGTGGTTCATCCATACTCCCCTCGAAGCTCAATGATGGTCTTTGATATAACTCGAACGGTTTCTAATGTCCGGAATACAAACCAGTAAGTTTTTATATTAGTTTGATAAAAAGGGGGATTTCTTTTATTAAGACCGCGCGGATGACGGTAGGCTGTTTCTACCTCGGTAGGGATAGTATTAGGACAAAACGGTAAGGTGTGCAAAAAATGAACAAAAACGTAGCAGAGTCATCCTCCCCCTATGGGAAAATGACTGCAATTCTCGTCGCAGTATTGTTCGCATTCAGTGGTTTCACAATGAGTGCGTCAGCAATATCTGATGACGAACAAGACAGCGAAGTCACCAATGGGATAACTCTTGGTGAAGCAATAGAATCGGAATCACAAGGTGTAGTTGAGGCAATCTCTGAACTCAATATAATAGTTCCAGGGCAAGACCCAGTATTTGTTATGCCTATGGCCGATGGTGCATTCGCTCCAGCTAGACAGCCAGCAGGTGATGCAAAAGTATTGATCGTAGATGATGATGGTGAAAATTGGATGTCTGGTCCTTGGCTGGAAGCTTCTCACATTGCTACAGCTTTGAATGATGGTGGATATTCATATGATGTTTTCCGTGCAGGAAGATGGGGTGGAACTGGTAAGGAATTACCTAGCGGCGATGCTGGATTATCCTTGGTAGATGATTATGAATTAGTTATTTGGTACGGTGGATGGAATACTCAAATAATGTCTAATAATGAGCAGACTACTCTGTCAAGTTATCTAGATGGTGACTGCGGTGATGGTGATTCTTTCTGTACAACTAATAGAAATATGTTTGTATCGACTCAGATGAGTGATTGGTTTGATTCCGCTGCCGGAAATTTCCAGAACAATTACATGCATTCAGATACTTACTATTCTTCATACATTGTTGTTGATGGAACTTCGAACCCAATGAAGGGTGTTGCCGGTTCTATTTTTGAAGAAAAAGAATATGCAACAGATACAGCAGGTACTCATTATCTTGACAGGCCTTGTGGTAACAAGCCATATGATAATACTGCAACCGGAGCTTTCTGGATGGATGCACGTAAGAATGCAGCTGATGGTCACGAGTATCATGCAGTTCAATTCCCTGTAGATGGCTATGTAGGTCCCCAGACACACAAAGCTTTCATGTTTGCAGATGAGATTGGAGTATTCAATAAAAGATCAGACAGAGCCGATTTATTTGCAACCGTTCTTTCATGGATGGGTGTAACTAAAGAACAGACTCAGAATGTTGATGTTGGTATTGGGGGTGTGGATATTCCTAACCACGTACAATATTGGCGTTCAGTGGAATCTATGGTAGCTGTAGACATTAAAATAACGGTAACAAATTACGGTATGCTTCCTCAGAGTAGTACTGCTGTTGCATTAAAAATAAAGAATGAATTTGGTCAAGTTCTGTTTGACAGTACATTTGACACTAGGGCTTTCACAGATACAAACCACCCTATGCACGTCTCGGATTCAATTCAAAATGGTGACAGTATTGTGTTTACTTTTAATAAAACTAATGATGCGATTCAACGCGTGTATGACGGTTTAAATAAGGATAAAGCTCGTGCAGTTATGTTCACAAGTGCTGGTATGGATCGACTTGCAGCTCAAGTTATGCATACTGGTGATCAAGGTATAGCTAATAATTACGTACAGGCTGATGTAGGTATTGGTAAGTGGATTGAAAATGGAGAACATCCTGATGATGAAATAGGTCCCTCTATTACAATCGGTGATAGTGATGTCAATGGAGCTTCTAGTTTGGATCATTATAATTATCACCGTGCTAGCAGTTATGATTGGGATGCAGATGGTTGTGGTTGGTACGAAGATGCTGAAGATGATTGTGCAGAAAATGGCGGAACATTAAACAAAACTAAAGGTGGAGTTTATCACGAAGGTAAATCGGCATTAGCAATGTTCGCAGCAAATGGTTGGACAAAGTCTGGCCGTGATTCAGATAATTGTTCAGTTTCAGACTTCATGGATGACGACGACTGTCCAAAATTCACAATGGAACCAAATCAGGATGACTATTTCGTATCACCTCCTATGGATTTGACAGCTATGAATGAAGTTGTAGTTGGTATGTTGTTTACTGGTTGTATGGAATCTGGAGATAATTTCCGTATGCAAGTATCAAAAGATGGAATTGAATGGACTAATTTGATTTCTTACTCTGGATTCTGTCCAGGTGAAGGATCCTGGTACCTATGGGGTGGCGGTAATCCAAAATATCAGGGATATACATTAGGAAGTGATTACTATGGTAAGGAGGATAGTGGTGCAATACAATGGAGAGTACTAGCAGATGCAGATGGTGACGAAAATACAGAAGGTAGCAGACCTTATGCAGGTTGGTTCATAGATGAGATTGTTTTCCGTGGAACTGAACGTATTACTCGTGATGTTGCAATAGGTGACGTTTCAGTCCGTGAAGGTGCTAATATGATTGTTAAGGAATCTGGAGGCAACAGCTTGTGGAGAGAAATTAACGCAACAGTCATAAATGCAGGAGAAGCAGAGTGGACATCTCTACCCGTCAAGTTTACTGTAACTGATTTACAAGGACAGGATTGGTCGGAACTACTTGACATACAAGAACCAGTTCTTTCTACTCTAGCTGGAGATTCGACATATGGAGATATAACGCCAGGTGGTGGTCATGAGGAGCAGAAGGATTTATTCGCATTATTTCAGACTCCTGGTGCAAATACATATTATGCTACAGTTGAAGTATGGGTTCCAGAAGGTAAGGATTTCTTCCCGTGGAATAATTCTTTAACTTATACATTCAGAGTTTTTGATACTTTCTTCAAGGATGATATTGACACTCCGGACGATCGTTCAGTATATCAATATACTAAGGTAGATAGATTGGAAGGAACTGATAATACTTGGAAGGAACGAAGTATCGGTAACGATGCCTATTCTGGTCAATATGTTTGGCAGTATGCTAAAGAAAGTGGATATGATGAAGCCAATCCAACGACAGGTTCAGGTTCTGATGATAGTTTGGTTACACAAGATAGATTTGATAGAGATGGCGCATCAAGCAAATTTATCGAGGATTTAAATGTTGACTTACGTGCGGCTTTCAAACCAATTTTATCTTTTGCAATTAAATGGGATTTTACAGCCGGAGATAGACTTGAAGTTAGAGCTGCTACTGATTTTGATAGTACGCAAGCAGTAACTTCTGGAACTTGGTCCGTCTTAAAAACTTACGAAGATAATTGTGGCTGTGCTTGGGAAGGAGAAGACCAATGGATAGTTGAAGAATTGAGCCTTGAAGACTTTGAAGGTTATCAGACTTGGATTGATTTCCGAGTTGTAACTGTAAATGGCGGAGGTAAAGGTGTAATGCTTGACGATATCATGGTAATTGGTAATGAATATCGAAATAATTTCGATATTACTAGTGTAGTAACTGACCGATATGCCGCTTCAGGTGGAGAACATGATTTGTCCATTACAGTTAAGGGAATTGGTCTAAATCCACAAGAGGGTGTAACTGTTTATGCACAGATTATAGACTCTAATGGTATGAAAGTATGGCCTACTGACCGAACATTCAATTTCTTTGAAGTTCCATCTAATTATGATCCAGACGGCAATGGTGTCTTTGGATTAGAAAAAGGTCAAGAATTCACAGTGGATCCATCAACAGCTGGTGACGACTGGGTTTGGGGTGCTGGATTTAGTCCGGGTATCTATAATCTAAAAATCTCAGCTTGGAGACCTGACGAAGTTCAAGTTCCTGATGAGAATCGTGCTAATAATATAAAATCAGTAACGATTGTTTTGGGTGCGGCACTTCTATCTGGAGATGCTGAAAACTGGAATTTAGGTAATGGCTGGTCTGCCGGATCCTATGTCTGGGACGGTTCTACAGATGGTTCATTGACTTCTGATGAATTCCAAGTTTGGAATAGCCAACCTTTCCTAGTAGTTGAAGCTGAATATGATTTAACCGAAGCTTATGTTAAAGCACAAGTTAGAACTGGATCTAGTGGATCTTGGTATGATATCAAGTGGAGAGCTGTTGATCAAATGTCAACACTTTACTCTATACCTAGCGCAAATTACACAGTATTGCCAGATAGATGGTCTGGGGCAAGTAGTTTTGAGAACTCTACAACTCAGACTTTCTTTGCAGACTTAGGTTCAGTTGAACAAATTGGTGATGGTTCTGGTCAACTTCAGGATCAATTCATCCGTGGAACAATGCAGATTCGATTGACAGGAACTAACACTGGTGGCGGAGGGTCGTTTACGGCTTTCTATCCGTCTGTCTTTGGTCTTGATGACTATTCTGTAGATGTTAAGTCCATTTCACCAGGAACTCAGAATGGAATTCCATCTTCAGTTATTAATGGAGATTCTAAGAGAACCTACACCGTGAAAGTCAATAATTATGGAGCAGCTTCTGATGCCGGAGTTATAGATTTCGTAATTACTGCGCCCGCTAGTGCTTTCGTTACATTGCAAGATGGAACCTTAGCAGTAATGGATTCAGTTATTCAGAATGGTAAAGACACTCGAGTAGCAATCAAACCAGTTATCTCTCTATGGGGTAATGGTAGAGATGATCCTTTACTTGGTGACCAAACAGCATACATCTTTGAGAATGGAAACATACTATGGCCTAGTGGCAATGTTGAAACCTATTCTGCCGGTGTAAGCGGTGCTAAGACCGGTTGGGATATCAGTAATCCAACTAAGTCAAGCTGGAATGCAATTACAGCTAAACCAATTGAACCCGATGCAGACGATATGGCTGCACCAGGTTCAGTAATGACTGTGTCTGTTGAAGTTACAATTGGTTACTCTGAATGGGTAATGCCAGGAACTTGGAGTATCCAGGCTGATGCACGATCTTGGTCTGACTATGAAGACACTTTCACAAGTGGAGATTCAGATGGTCAAGCAACATTAGTAATTTCCAAACCTGATCTTTCAATAGGTGATGATGTAAGATACATCTCACACGCAACTGGCTACGGTTCATCCGGAGTTGGCTGGGAAAAGAAAACAGGTGGAAGTGGCGATGATGCTGATCCATACTTTAGTTTCATGTTCCAAGTTCTTAACACAGGTACAGAAACGGTTGGAAACTTCCAAGTAGGTCTTGAAGACTTTGAATCTAATTCATTGGGTGTTCAAGTTACACTATACTGGACAGGTAATGGATGGGCTATAGATGAATCCACAACTACTGCACATGGAGCTGAGATAAAGACAGAAGGTAACAGGAAGTTCATATTCTTCCAAGCTACAGCTGCAGAATTGGGCATGTCAGCAGGTCCTGGTGACGATGCAAGTGGTTCATACTCATTCTACTTGAGTGTTGATACTTCTGCAGATGTTCATGAATCTAATGAGCAGAACAACAGAGTTCCTATCTCAATAACTGCAGTTAAGGAAGTTAACACAGTACCATCTTTCGCTCTGTCATTGATGAGCATAACTATGAGCGGTCTATTGGCTGCAATTGGAATTGCACTCAGACAGAAAGAAGAAGAGTAAGTCACTCTAAGTGAAATGACATTGGGGAGGGGAGAGATCTCCTCCTGCAATGCGCGTTAATGTTCAGCCTTAGCTGTGTTGATAGTTACGATTGTGTTTATTGTGGGCAGGCTTGGTGGTAATGTATGAATAAGTCATGCGTGCTAGTAATTTGTTTACAGTCAGTAGGGTTTCAGATGATATTGAATCGTCAGTCGTAAAGAAGATTAAACTATAGGGCTGGTTGGAACTCAGAATAATGGTGAGTTAATTTCTGAAATTCAGAATCTTACCATGGAAGTATATACTTTCAGCGAACACACTGATTTGAATGAAGAAATATATTTATTGCAAAAAGGGATAGATGTAGTTAAACAACTATTTGATAGTATGACATACAAATCTCCAGTCAATTATAGTATGTCGTTTTTTCTACAGTTTGTGATCTTGATGGAAATGCAATGGGTCGATTCAGAAAATGATGGGCTCTAATAGTTACAAGCTGAATGGTCCAACATATGCTTTTGAATTGACATATCGCTCTCTTAGTTGGATTCAATCAATATAACACAACAGTATGGAAATCGTTGTTTATAATTATAGCGAAGGTGTGGAATCCTAATTGATCATTTGGATAGACTTACCTAAAGAAGAGGTTGGTTTCTCAGTTAAATCTTTTATATTTAATTCATCTTGTGGTATAGCTGAGACTAACATCACTACTTTGACGCTAGCACCCATCGAATCATCAGTTCTTAGTCCCCAGATGAGATTTACATCATCTGATAAATCATATTTCAAAGCTGATAATACTTCATGACAATTATTTAATGAGAATTCACTGCCTGCAGCTACGTGTAATAGAACAGCTTCAGCACCTTTGTAGTGTGAACCTAGTAATGGATTATTCAAAACAGAGTCTAGAACACTGCCAGGGTCAGATCCATCTGAATCTCCGTAAAGAACTTTAGCATTACCTCCAGCTTCTATAATCTTTCTTAAATCTGCAAAATCAACGTTTATGGTGGATGGCTCAGTAACTACTTCAGCTAATGATTGAACTGTTTCAGCAACTAAATCAGACATTACGCCAAAAGCTTTCTTCATAGGATAATCGCCATTTTTAATTTCATTAATCTTTTCGTTATCCAATTCAATAACACAATGGCAGCTGTCCTTTAGCTCTTTAAGTCCTTCAAGGGCAATATTACGCCTTCTAGAACCTTCTTCCTTGAATGGTAAGACTCCAACACCTACGACTAGTGCATCCGTCTCTCTAGCATATTTAGCAATTACTGGTGAACAACCGGTGCCAGTCCCTCCTCCCATTCCGGCAATAATAAAAATCATATCAGTATCACCTATAGTATTTCTTAGAGTGGCTTCATCTTCTTCAGCACATCTCTTTCCTAGGTGTGGATCTCCGCCAGTGCCTCTTCCTTGAGTAACGGTAGCACCTAGTACTTTTCTAGTATGAGCTTGTGAATTGTTAAGATGTATTGCATCTGTATTCAATGCAATAGTTTGTACTCCAGTAATTCTTCGGTTGTATAGACGCTTGAGAATGTTGTTCCCTGCACCACCTACACCTAGAACTTTAATCTTTGGAGGGGTAATAAATTCCATAAGATCGCGGCTATCAAAACTTTCTAGTTTGTCTATCATTTTTAGTCACTTCCATAATCTGAAAATAGCATCTTTCTTCTGTTTGAAATTGTGTTAACTTCATTTCTTAAGAATTGGTAATCTTTCTCTTCTCTGTATTTCGATGTGGAGTGCTGTAAGATTGCTTCAGAAACAATTTGATCGATATTGCCATAGCCATCTTCTTGAAGGTCATGTAGTTTCTCTCTAACTTTTTGAGGAACCTTTATAGTCATAGAATCGTGAGTTGGAGAAACCGTGTGTCTGTCTAAGTATTCGTCTAAGGCTTCCTGAATCAATTGATTATAAGATTTAATTTTGAGGGGGTTTTCAGTTGCCCAGTATTCTATTCTGGCGGCTCTTTCAGGGTCTAAACGGACGGTTAATCTGTTGGTAGTCAGTGGTCCGAGTGGTGCCATATTGTCTCAAAGATAGAAGCATAGTATATAAACTTAATGGTTTATGACGTTGAAAGTGCGTCATAATTATATTTTCTTTGTCAAAGAGTTGTCAAAACTGTGTCATAGTTTCGGTCACCTCAAATAGATATAAAGTAGTTTGTATCTTCATTTGTGGCTTGTAAAAAGTGTAGCATAGATCCGGTGATTAGTCGCCGTTACTCCGGTGAAGTACTTTGTGAAATATGTTTCTTCAAATCTTTTGAAAAAAATGCTATCAAAGAGTTGAGAAGTCAAATAAATGTTCTCATTAAAAATTCAGATATCAAAATAAAAAAAGTAGGAATTGGTCTCTCAGGTGGTAAGGATTCAACTGTTGCTTTGAAAATTTTAGATTTCTATAGTAAAGAAAGAGATATTGAACTAGTTGGCTTATCTGTCGATGAAGGTATTGAAGATTATCGTTCAGACTCTTTAGAATGTGCAAGAAAAAGTTGCGAATCATTCGATATTCCACTCCGTATCTTTTCATATAAAGAATTGATAGGTATGACTCTCGGTGAATTGTTAATTAGTAATCCACCTGCAGCTTCACCTTGTTCACCATGTGGTATTCTTAGAAGGAGATCATTGAATCTAATGGCAAAGAGTGCAGATGTAGACTGCCTGGTTCTTGGACATAATCTTGATGATTTTTCTCAAACCGTTTTGATGAATCATTCAAGAGGTGATATTTCTCGTTTGAGTAGGATGGCACCCCATAGAACCGTACAGAAAGGATTCATCCCTAGATTATTGCCATTAAGACGGCTTCCTGAACAGGAAGTATATCTTTATGCCCTTCTAAATAACATGGATTTTCATGAAGGTACATGTCCTTATGCCGGTAAGGCACAAAGAAACCTTTTCCGTAAACTTCTCATGGATTTAGAGCAGAAGCAACCAGGAACTCGTCATTCACTTCTTAGCGGAATGGAAAAGATTCGTGAGAATGTTGAATTGCCTTCTGAAATACCATCTTGTCCTTCATGTGGTGAACCTTCTGGAGGAAATGGACCTTGTGTATTCTGTCGTGAGTTTTCTTCTTTTGTAGTTTAGTCCTAAATTTTGCTATTAGTTTTTACTTACTAAATTAATTGCAAAGATTAAATCTTGTCCACCTAGAGAATGTCCACTAGGATCAACACCATATGCATCTATGGCTGGTATTCTCACTGCTAATGTTTGTCCTTCATACATTCCAACCATTTTACCATCAAATCCTTTAATCATTTGTCTTGAACCTTCACAGTCAGCAGATGGATCACCATCAAAATTACAGCCAATATTTCCAGCCATCAAAGGATCCATAGGCCTACCTGGTCGCGGATCATCTACATCAGGCATTCTATTCGGGTAATTATCCCAAATAGATTCCATGCTTGAATCAAACAACTGTGTATTGCTTGCAAGTATTCCAGCATAATGCGCATTTACAGTATCTCCTATTATTGTTTGATTACCAAATGTGTGGTCACTGTCAACATTTAATTTAACTGTTGAAGTTAAAGTATTGTCTCCACTAGATTTTACTTCTAAATGAGAATATAGCATACCTGTAGCTGATGATGAGGTTTTCACGTTAACAATCACTGGCTTTGATTTACCATTGCTAACTACTATACTTTCATATCCTTCTTCAATAGTTATTGTAAATCCGCCATCATTTGACTTTACAGAAATATCAAAAGTATCGGTAATACTTCCCGTATTCTTGATAATTAAAACAAAATCAGTAGCATACCCTGGTGCCGTTTTATGGTTATCAGTTAGAAGTCTTGTTTCTAATCCATACGATGCATTAGGAACTTCTTCAACATTAATAGTTGAAGTTAGATAAAGTCCACTACCTATCAGAATAATTACAAGTGATAGTGCAATTAATGCAGGTTTAGTGTCTGGTCTTGAAGTCTGGATACTTTCCTCTCTATAGTTTAGATCAGACGTATTTTTCCCTTTCGCTTTTTCTCTAACTTTCTTCACCATGATTTTGTTACTCGAGAGCTTTACAAAAAGCTAATGTTCTCACTTACGATGCTTTGAACGGAAGAAAAAAGCCTTCAGTGTATATTTCCATATGTCTGGATTTTCTTTCATTCGCCTCATTGAATATGCATACCATTCAGGTCCATAGGGTATGTAGTACCGAACTTTATGCCCTGAACTAATTAGTCTCTCTAGAGTTCGATCTATAGGTACTCCAGATAGTGCTTGGAATTCATAACTAGTTCTTTTGTAATTCTTTTTATTTATCAAATCTTCTAATTTATTAATCAGCCATTCGTCATGAGTTGCAAGACCTATAAAGATATCATTATCCATTATTTTTTCTGCATTCTTCATGTAATTATCTCTAATTTCTTGATAACCTTGGTAAGCTAACTCTTGGCTTTCCTTGTAAGCACCTTTGCATAAACGAATGTTAGTATTGTGTGTATTTAAGTAGTCAATATCATCCGAAGTTCTACGCATATAGGCTTGTAAAACTGTACCACAGTGAGGATAATAATTTTTACTTTTTTTACACATTTTAAGGGTAGCTTCAGTAATTGTTGAATCTTCCATATCCAGTCTAACAAAATTATTGTATTCTCTAGCTTTATCCAATACAACACTTAAATTATCCCAACAAAGTGATTCATCAAATTTAAGACCAAGTGACGTTAACTTTAATGAAATGTTACAATCGATTCCATAATTTGCGATACCATCTAATAAATCGCAATAGGACTGTTTTATCTTGTTTGCTTCCTTACGATTGCTTACTTCTTCACCTAATAAATCTAAGGTGGCAGTAAAACCTTTTGAGTTGAGCTTTTTTGCTAAATCTAATCCATCCTCAAGTTTGTCACCAGCTACATAGACAGAGGCTACCCTACCAATTATAAATTTTGGCATTAACGGTGCACTTCCAACGACTAGCCAGTTTAGGAAACCCATTATAATCGCATGTAAAACAGTGTTTATTAGATAGCTGTCCGAGGTCGATTTATACCAGCCTGTCTAGCACTAATTATGACTCCAAGTTCAGTTAAGTTTATCAATGGAAACTTAGAGGTTCCACTTGTTCCAATTATTCCCGTAATTATAGGGGATGGAATAGGTCAAGATGTAACTCCAGTAGCCATAAAAGTCCTTGATGCTGCAGTAAGTAAGGCATATGGAGATAATAGAAAAATATCGTGGAAAAAAGTTCTAGCTGGTGAAGAAGCTTTTAATGAAGTCAATGAATGGTTACCAGAGGAAACTCTGGATGCAATTCAGGAACATTTAGTTGCAATTAAAGGTCCGCTTACTACTCCGGTTGGAGGTGGTTTTAGAAGTCTTAATGTTACCTTACGTCAACGTCTCGATCTTTTCGCATGTGTTCGTCCAGTTAGATGGTTTGAAGGTGTACCTAGTCCAGTTAAAGAACCCGAAAAGATAGACATGGTTATATTCAGAGAAAATACTGAAGATATCTATGCCGGTATTGAATGGCAAGCTGGAACTCCAGAACTGAAGAAAGTAATGAAGTTTATGAAGGAAGAGATGGGTGTAACCCAAATACGTTTTCCTGAGACTAGTTCATTAGGTGTTAAGCCCGTTTCTAGTGAAGGAACAAAGAGATTGTTTCGTTCAGCAGTAAAACACGCAATAACTAATAATAAAAAATCTATAACTTTAGTTCATAAAGGAAATATAATGAAATTTACTGAAGGCGGATTTAGAGATTGGGGTTATGAGCTTGCTCGTGATGAGTTTGGTGCTAAACCTTTGGATGGAGGGCCATGGCATTCATTTCCTAACCCTGAAACTGGTGAAGAAATTATTGTTAAAGACGTAATTGCTGATGCAATGCTTCAACAAATTTTAACACGTCCTTCTGAATATGATGTAATTGCAACTTTAAATTTGAATGGAGATTATATCTCAGATGCTTTGGCAGCTCAAGTTGGAGGAATTGGTATAGCTCCTGGAGCTAACATAAATTATGATACTGGCCACGCTTTGTTTGAAGCAACCCACGGTACTGCTCCAAAATATGCAGGACAAGATAAAGTAAATCCCGGTTCTGTAATTTTATCAGGAGAAATGATGCTTCGTTATTTGGGTTGGACGGAAGCTGCAGATTTAATTGTTAAAGGTGTAGAGGGTGCTATTGGAGATAAGACCGTCACCTATGATTTTGAGAGGTTAATGGATGGTGCAAAGTTACTGAAATGTAGCGAATTTGGCACTGCTGTTATAAATAATCTGTGAATCTTCAAGAAATACCAACAATTGCTACGGCAGACGAACTGATTGATAGAGCTTTGAGAAGGGCCTCAAGAGTTGAAGAGAGTGTGAGAAACACAGATTATCGTGCACGTTTAACTGCAGTCCGAAAGATACATTCAGTTGCAGACAATATTGCAAATCCCTTGCATTCTTATGTTAAAGTGTTTCCTTCTTTTGATACAATTCATCCTTTTGATAGATCAATAATTGATTTGACAGTGGGTGTGGATAAGTTGAGAAAGGCACTAGGTGCGGCAGATTGGGCTCGGAAAGAAGTTTTGATGATAGGTACCAGATATGTCCCTAAAGCCAGAGCTCGGAAAAGTGCAGATAATACAATGAAAATTATGAGTGAAGCCTACACTAAGATGACTAATGTTGTTAGACAAATATCCAAGCATCTTGATTTCTTAATTTCAGCACGTTCTATTTTTCGCAATCTTCCTAATGTAGATACTGGGCAACCCTTAGCCGTTTTTGCAGGAGCTCCAAATGTAGGTAAGTCTAGTTTAATCAGAGCTATTTCTACAGGAAAACCAGAAGTCAAGAGTTATCCTTTTACTACAAAAGGAGTTTCTCTAGGGCACATAAAAGCCAAATATGAGATTATTCAGGTAATGGATACTCCCGGATTATTAGATAGGCCTGATTCTGATCGTAATGATATGGAAAAGCAAGGAATTGCTGCACTTAATCATTTGGAACCAGTAATTGTATTCTTAACTGATTTGTCTGGCACCTCAGGATATACTATAGATACTCAGAAAGCTTTGCATGCCGAATTGAAGGAAAGATATTCCGATTATAATTGGGTGGACGTTTATAGTAAATCAGATATCAATCCCGAATCAACTTTAGATTATTCAGATGCAATCTCAGTTTCAGTTATGACTGACACAGGAATAGATAAACTTAAATCAGAGTTAATAGATATATTTTTCGAATAATTTATTCTTTAACTTGCATATTGTGAGTATTACCAATAATTTGTTGAGTATATGTTGACATTAATTCAATTACTGCCTTACTTCGGAATTGCTCTAAATCCATACATCCTGTATTACTCAATGCAGCTTTAATTTTTCTAATATCTTGTTTTAGTTTTGGCTTTAATCGTCCCCAGTTTTCTACAGTACCTTCTTCACCTTCAGCAAAGAATGTTTTTCTAGCAACATGACCATATCTATCTAAATTTCTAGCTCTAGCTGATCCTTCACCCCATGTAGCAATATACTTGATGTCAGGTTCATGGTTTGTTAATTGCATACTGTCATCTAGTTTTTCACCTTCAGCTTCATAAAAATGATTGAAATAACCTCCCATCATTACTGCATCTGCTACAGTGAGTGCAATAATCATATCACCAGCTGCAGAAACACCACCATCAATTATAATTGAAACATATTTTCCAGTTTCTCGGTGATATTCTTCACGGGCTTTTGCAGCTTCTAACAGGGCCGTCATAGGTGCTCTTCCAGTCGCCTTTTCTCTTTGGGTTGTGCATATTGATCCAGATGACATTCCAACTTTAATCAGATCAGCTCCATTTTCCATCAAATATTTTGCACCTTCATAAGTTATTACATTTCCAGCACAAATTGGTATTGACTGATTTAGTTCCTTAAATTCATTAATTACTTTACTTGTAAACTCATTATATGCATCTGAAGTGTCGATTACAATCATATCCGCTCCAGCATTAATGCAAGATTTGACTCTCTTTTTCCATCCTTTGTGTGTGGAAATAGCTGCAGCCACAGAGATATTATCTATATCTTTTTGGAAAGCAATTTTGACTAATCTTCCTAAATCATCTAAAACAATTAGATAACTTTTACCTTTTAATTCCTTTTTAGCTTCTTCTAAAGTAATATCGGGATTATTTGTACAAGGTAATTCATCGGGCATTATCATAATAGTAGTAACTGGATCACCAGGGGTAGCATTTGTTTCCAAGTATTTATCAAAACTAAATAATCCGACGAATACATTATTTCGATCAGCTATGGGTACTTTTGAATGTCCATGCTTTTCCACAAGTCTTACAACTTCATCAATTGTAGCAGTTTCTCTTACAGTAATTGGATCTATCACGAATCCCATTTCATATCCTTTTATTTTTTCGATAATTCCCACTTGTTCAGTAATCGATAATTTTGCGGGAAGAACACCTAATCCACCTTCTTTTCCTAGCGCTAGAGCCATTTCATAACCAGTTACTGAGGTCATTGCAGCACTTAAGAATGGTAAACGAAGTTTCAGGTTTCCAAGTTTAGTTTTAATATCAATTTTTTGTAGAGTACAATCCTTCGAAGTAAAATTTGTTAATAGACTAAATTCACTGAAAGTTTTGCCAGTTTCTAGAATAACTCTATCTGCCATTCTAATTCATGCCGGATGAGTTTATTAAATTTGTTCAATTACTTTCATTTGCCCGGTATATTTCATTAGTAGTTATTGTAACTCTGACAAAAGTAGTACATTTTGGTAAGTCTTTGATTCTTCTTGCCCCAACATATGAACAAGCAGATCGTATCCCTCCTAGAATATATTGAATTGTGTTTTGAACTGGGCCTCTATAAGGGACTTGAACTTCTTTTCCCTCTGGAGCTCTATGCTTTGCGACCTCTCCGAAATATGTTTTCATGGCTTTTGTTGAACTCATGCCATAGAATGTTTTGTATTGCGTGCCATCCTCATTGGTACCTAATTCACCACCTGATTCATCATGCCCTGCAAGCATGCCACCTAACATAACAAAATCAGCGCCGGCTGCAAAAGCTTTAGCAATATCTCCAGGAGAAGTACATCCTCCATCTGACATCACGTGCCCTCCTAATCCATGCGCGGCATCAGAACATTCAGATATAGCCGATAATTGAGGATAACCGACACCTGCTACTTTACGCGTAGTACAAACAGATCCAGGTCCAATTCCAATTTTTACAATGTCAGCACCAGCAAGAATTAAGGCTTCAGTCATTTCTCTTGTTGCCACATTTCCTGCGATAATAATTTTATTATTAAATTCTTTACGGGTTTTTCTTACAAATTGCACAAAATCTTCTCTGTATCCATTAGCCACATCAAGACAGATTATATTCAAATCTTTATGAATTGATATTTTTCTCTTAAGTAAATCTAAACTTTCTTCTGTAGACCCCGAGGTGATTGCAATATTTGTTGGATCAACGCCTTGCTCAATTGCCTTTTTAATTTCTTTAACAGAATAGAATTTTTGCACGCATGTCATCATATTTTCTTTTTGTAGTGCTTTTGCCATATCAAAAGTGCCAGTAGTATCCATATTGGCAGCTACAACGGGTACACCAATCCACTCACTATCTGTATGTCTGAATCGGAAAGTTCTAGATAATGAAACCTCTGATCTTGATTTCAATGTGCTTCTCTTAGGTCTTATCAAAACATCTCTAAATGTTAGCTTTAGGTCGTCTTCTATTCTCATCTTTTCCCTTATCTTGTCTAATTGAGCTATATTAAATACTATGTATTTATTCCAAATCTTCAGGTTCAAGTACCATTACATCTTTAAGATCACGGTATTTTTCATCGTAATCTAAGCCATAACCCACTACAAATTCAGGCGGGATTTCAAAACCTACATAATCGACTTCGAAATCTATTTTGGCTACTTCTTTCTTAAACAGAATAGATGCCACAGCTACAGATTTAGGCCCTGAATTTTTTAATCGGTTTACAAGAAAATTTATTGTGAATCCCGAATCTATGATGTCTTCTACAATGATTATGTGTCTATTGTTTATATCTGCCGAAATATCCTTTCTAAATTTTATGGTACCCGTTGATGAATCAGCTTTATAACTACGGATTTTAACGAAGTCTACTTCAGTATCAATCTTTACTTCTCTTAACAAATCAGCCATGAAAACATAACATCCGTTTAGTATTCCTACAAATATAGGTGATTTATCTTTATAGTCTTCAGTTATTTGTTCAGCTAATTCTTTAACTCGTTTTTTGATGTCGTGTTCTGAAATTAGTAATTTCATGCCTAATATTTCACTACAGAGTGAACATTATATTGGTTTAGTTTCTTTCGACCCTCTAAAAATCCTAATTCAATTAAAATTGTAAATCCAATGATATTTCCTTTTAATTTTGAAACCAGTTTACAGGTTGCTTCCGCAGTTCCCCCTGTGGCCAATAGATCATCAACAATTAGTATATTTTGTCCTTTCTTGATTGCATCTTTATGTATCTCTAAGGTATCTTTACCATACTCTAATTCATAAGAAATACTTTCAGTATTCCATGGTAATTTACCGGGTTTCCGAACTGGTACAAAACTACAATTTAAATAATCTGCAATTGGTGCTCCAAATATGAATCCTCTAGATTCAATACCGACGACAATATGAATATTCGAATTCATAAATGGAGCTGCCATTTGTTTTATTGCTTTTCTAAATATTTCAATGTCAGATAAGACCGGAGTAATATCTTTGAAATTGATTCCTTCTTTAGGGAAATTAGGAATATTTCGTATTTTGTTTGCGATATCAGTTATATCATTTTTAGATGGCATAGTCTATTGATTACAGGCTTGTTCCTCTGAGCCTGTATGACTCAGAGGTTTTTTTCCGTATGTATTAGTTATCTAAAATACGAAAGATAATAACCAATCAAAGGTCGATTGATCACCAGGACCTACGTAGAACATTAGCATTACGACAGCTAATACATTTACAACTGGGTTCAATTTATCCATTTTTCCCATACCAATTTTAATGATTACATATGAGATTAGACCCCATGCAATTCCATCAGCGATTGAGTACGTAAATGGCATCAAAACCATTGTAATGAAAGCAGGTATTGCCATTTCTTTGTCATCCCAGTTGATGTCTCCAGCCTGCTTCATCATCATAGCACCTACAATGACAAGAGCAGGAGCTGCTGCAAAAGCAGGTATAGCTTTGAAAAGACCAGCAAATAGAAGTCCCGATAGCATCAATACACCAACAACAACTGCAGTTAATCCAGTTCGTCCACCTTCTTCTACACCTGCACCAGATTCAATGTATGTTGTAGTTGTGCTAGTTCCAGCTAATGCTCCAGCAATAGTTGCTGTTGCATCTGCCATGAAAGCTTCATCTGAGTTTTCTAATTCATCATTTTCATTAACAAATCCAGCTTGACGTCCTACAGAATAAAGAGTTCCAGATGTGTCAAATATGTCGACGAAAAGGAAAGCAATCATTACTAGAATAAAATCACCCATATTATCTCCATTTAAATCTCCAAGAGCACCTACGGCTGCGAACATGGATTCCTCAGGTAAACCAGCTACTTCGAAAAGGCCGCCAGCATCAAAATGATCCATTGATCCAACGGCTACTGCAGCTACTCCATTGTAAGGGTCAGAAGCTCCCATTATCCAGCTACCAATAATTGTAGTTCCTAGAATACCGTAAATCATAGCACCTTTCATTCCTCTTGCCATCATTACAGCTATTGCTAATAGACAGATTAAGCCCCATAATTCGCCAGACTGATGAGTAAAACTTTCAGTTATTCCTAAATCAACTAATGTAGCACCATTATCGATAATCCATCCCATTTCTCTGAGACCGATTATTGCTAAAAACATACCAATACCGGCTCCAGTTGCGATTTTCAAATCTTTTGGAATTGCATTAATCATTTCAGTTCTCCATCCAACTTGTGGTAAGGATAAGATTAAGAAAATTACACCTTCAACTAATACGGCAGCAAGGGCAACTTCCCAAGCAATCCCCATTCCTAATACGACTGCAAATGTAAAATATGCATTAAGACCCATTCCTGGAGCTAATGCAAATGGTTTGTTTGCCCATAGACCCATAACTACACAACCTACAAAAGCCGCGAAGGCAGTTGCAAATAGTGCATCATTGAATGGAATTCCACTAATAGATAGCATATCTGGATTCACAAACAAGATATATGCCATAGTCAGGAACGTAGTTATTCCTGCTCGTATTTCGGTTTCCACCGTACTTCCAGCCTTCGTGATTCCAAACGTATCTTCTAAGAAATCATTTCCAGCACTTCCAGTATCTGCTGGTGGTATTGATGATTCCGTTTCTACGCCTGTATCACTGTTGTTTTCTGTGTCGTCGTCACTCATGGTTATTACACCTAAACGACTTTACAACAAAATCGTTTATTAAGTGTATCGGATGTTTCAATTAATAAAACTGGCGCTTTTCACAACGATAAACTACGGAGATTATAGTCAGATTGCTTAAAAACTTTTATTTCATTTTCTTCTGCCCACTCTTTCCATTTTTTATATTCAGTTTTTTTCATGCCTTTTCTATGGAAATAAATGCCTTCCGCATTGCTAGTTTCAATTGCCTTAAGAACAATCACCTCTGTTAAATGAGGTATTCCGTAATTTGCGATCATGTGGCCAAAGCACACTTCATGTGTCAATGCAGCTTCAGTAAATCGTGGAGTGTAATGTCCACCTCCTAATCCAATAACATTTACTCCACTCACAGTTTTGAGATTTAATAGTGATTTAATTAATGCTTCAGCAGGTTCCCTCTTTTCCCATTCCGATTCAGTAGATCCAATCTCAAGAAACATAGTTGGAGTTTTTAGAAGAGGTCCATGATGAGTTGCTTCAAAACATACCTCATAACCATCTACTTTATTTTTATTTATATTTAATAATAATCCAGTCATCCAGTTAGGTGCAGTTCCAGAAACTTCACCTTCAATACCGCCGTATTCAGCAACACCCCAATTACCAATCGGATGGACTGTTAGGCTAGGCTTTCCACTTGCTGCTTTGTGCCTTGAAAGAAAAATAATATTGTCAATATCTATGCCTGTCTTTTCAACCCATATTTCATCTATTTTTTCAGCATGAATATGTATTTTATTTATTGTAATTAATCTAGTATTTTTCTTACAAAATTCCCCATAGTTTTTTGTAAGTTTCCATAAGGTATTATTATCATATTCCCCCTCAGCTTTCCATACTGACATTTCAAGTAGTCGATCTCTTAAATTTATAGAAGCTGAGTCTTCTTTAGAAGCAATAATTAGATTCATAAGCCTTCTACAAGACCTACCTTAACATTTCTTTCTTTAGCAATTCTTTTTGCCTTTTCATATCCTGCATCAACATGCCTCATGACGCCAGTACCTGGATCTGTAGTGAGTACTCTTTCTAATCTTTTATCAGCTTCAGCAGTTCCATCTGCAACTACTACCATTCCTGCATGAAGTGAATATCCCATACCTACGCCTCCACCATGGTGGAAACTTACCCATGTAGCTCCTGCAGCTGTATTCAGTAATGCATTCAATATAGGCCAATCAGCGACTGCATCACTTCCATCCTTCATTGCTTCAGTTTCTCGATTAGGTGAGGCTACAGATCCCGCATCTAGATGATCTCTTCCAATAACTATCGGAGCACTTATTTTTCCAGTTCTTACTAATTCGTTAAATGCTAATCCCGCTCGAGCTCTTTCACCATATCCTAGCCAGCATATTCTAGCAGGTAATCCTTGAAATTGCACTTTTTCTTGTGCCATCTTAATCCACCTAGCTAATGGCTTATCCTCTGGAAATAATTCTAAAATCACTTTGTCAGTTTCTTCAATATCTTTTGGATCTCCAGATAATGCAACCCATCTAAATGGCCCTTTTCCCTCACAAAATAAGGGTCTCACATAAGCCGGTACGAATCCGGGGAAATCAAATGCATTTTCAACACCAGCCTCCTTGGCTCTAGCCCTTAGATTATTCCCATAATCAAAAGTGTGAGATCCCATGTCTTTTAATTTTAGCATAGCTCTTACATGCGTTGCCATGCTGTTGTAACTCATTTTAATATATTCTTTAGGGTTCTTTTCCCGAAGTTCATTTGCCGCTTCTAAATTGATGTTGTGTGGATTGTATCCTATTAATGGGTCATGAGCTGATGTTTGATCAGTTAATAGATCTGGAACTATATTTCTCTCAATTAATCTTTCTAATAAATCTACTATGTTAGCGACTACGGCAATTGACTTTGCCACATTGTTCTTTTTCCATTCAAGGGCCTTGTCTATGGCCTCATCAATATCATAAGATATTTTATCACAATATTTAGTTTCTAATCTTTTCTTGATCCTTTCCGGATCAATTTCAGCAGCTAAAAAAGTTCCACCATTCATTGTTGCAGCCAAGGGTTGTGCACCTCCCATTCCACCTAGTCCTCCTGTAACTACTAATTTTCCTTTTAAGTTTCCATTGAAATGTTGTCTAGCAGCTTCAGCAAATGTTTCAAAAGTTCCTTGTAAAATTCCTTGGGAACCTATGTAAATCCATGATCCTGCAGTCATTTGACCATACATCATTAACCCTTTCTTGTCCAATTCATCAAAATGATCCCAATTAGCCCAATTACCTACCAAATTTGAATTGGCTAAAAGAACACGAGGGGCATCTTCATGTGTCTTAAATACGCCAACAGGTTTTCCACTCTGAATAAGGAGAGTTTCATTATTTTCTAAGTTTCTTAATTCTTTGATTATTGAATTATATGCTTCTATATTTCTTGCGGCCTTTCCTCGTCCGCCATAAACTATCAAGTCTTCCGGTTTTTCAGCAACCTCTGGATCAAGATTATTCATCAACATTCTGAGGGCGGCTTCTTGCAGCCATCCCTTACAACTAATTTCGTTTCCGTGTGGGGCTTTGACAATATCCATAGTATGGTATATACACTAATTTAAACACATTTCCCCAATAATTATTCTATAGATTCCAATACCGATAAACAAGTAATTGTGAAAAACAAAGTTAGTCAACGCAAGGAATGCCCAAAACCTCATACCTTAGTAGAAGTCAGTTGTGAATTAATAATTGTTCTTAAATTAACCAGTTAACTTCTTCCATATCCATTTTAATGGATCATAATATTCATCAACAATACGTTCCTTCATTGGAATAATTGCATTATCTGTTATCGCTATATTTTCAGGACAGACATCAGTACAGCATCGAGTTATATTACAAAGTCCAATTCCGTTATCTTCTTTTAAAGTTTCAAGACGATCTCCTTGGTCAAGAGGATGCATTTCAAGCATAGCATTTCTCATTAAGAATCTAGGTCCTGCATATTCTGATTTCATATCACTATCTCTAATTACATGGCATACATCTTGACAAAGAAAGCATTCTATACATTTTCTAAATTCTTGTACTCTATCAACATCTTCTTGCATCATGCGGGGATCATCTGTATCTGGATGTTGATAGGGTAATATTTTCTTATTTACTTCATAATTCCATGAGACATCATTTACCAAATCTTTGATGACTGGAAAGGCTTTCATTGGTTTGATAACTATAGGTTCAGACTCGTCATAGTCTGACATTCGGCACATACACATTAATTTAGGTTTGCCGTTAACTTCAGCAGAACAAGAACCACATTTACCAGCTTTACAATTCCATCGAACTGCTAAATCGGGAGCATCATTTGCTTGAATCTGGTGAACTGCATCTAAAACCACCATTCCTGGACCTCCATCTATTTCAAATTCGTGCATGAAGAAATCAGATTCTTCACCTCTTTGTATGATGACCTTTCGCTTCATATTGCCTCCTTATGTACAAATTCATATAGCTCATCAGGCATTATTTCCTTATTGGATCTAATAACATTAATTCCATCTGGGCTCTTTCTTATTATTATATTTAACATCCCTAGTTCTGAATCATAATCGGGATAATCTAGTCTGGTGTGCCCACCTCTACTTTCTCGTCTTTCTTTAGCTGCCTCAGTAACTGCGAGGGAAGTTACAATCATGTTTTTCAAATCTAAGCAAAGATGCCAACTAGGATTATAGGCTCTATTTCCAAAGGCTTTTGCATTTTCCACTCTTTTTCCAAGTTCTTTTAATTTTTCAATACCTTTTGTTAATTCTTCTTCATTCCTGACTATACCTGCATGATCTTCCATGATATCTTGTAATTCTTTATGCAAATGATAAGGGTTTTCTTTTCTATCTTTATTAAAAGAGTCAAGAGCTTCATTCATCGCTTTGTTTAAATCATCTTTATTGATTGCTCGTTCTTTACTATTTAAAGCAAAAGTAGCTGCAGAACTTCCGGCTATTTTTCCAAATACTAATAAATCTGAAAGAGAATTACCTCCCAAACGATTTGCACCGTGAAGACCTGCTGCAGCTTCTCCAGCTGCGTACATTCCCTTTAGGGTTGAGGCTCCAGTTTCAGCATCAACACGGATTCCTCCCATCATATAGTGAGTCGTTGGCCCAACTTCCATAGGCTCTGAAGTAATATCTAGATCTCCTAATTCTTTGAATTGGTGATACATAGAAGGTAATTTCTTTTTAATATATTCAGGAGGTTGACGATTCGCTATATCCAAAAAGACACCACCGTGGGGACTTCCCCGTCCCTCTTTGACTTCATTCATGATTGCCTTAGCTACTACATCTCTTGTTAGTAATTCTGGAGGTCGCATCGCTCCTTTCACTCCCTTCAACCAATCGTTAGCTTCTTTTTCATTTTTTGCAGTTTCAGCTGCAAAAGCTTCAGGAATATAATTAAACATAAATCGTTCATTTTTATTATTTAGTAGAATTCCACCTTCACCTCTAACACCTTCAGTAACAAGTGTACCTTTGACACTTGGTGGCCATACCATACCAGTTGGATGGAATTGTATAAATTCCATATCTTGTAAATCAGCTCCAGCCAAATAAGCTAATGAATGGCCATCTCCAGTATATTCCCATGAATTTGAAGTAACACGATAGGCTTTTCCAATTCCTCCTGTTGCCATAATTATAGATTTAGCTTGTATTGATACTAATTTACCATTGTTACGGTAATACGCTAAAGCTCCAATTGCTTGATTATTTTCAGTTAAAATCTTTACAACCGTACATTCCATCAAAATATCAACATTTTTTTGATGTATTACTTTGTCTTGCACCGTTCTTATAATTTCTAATCCAGTTCTGTCACCAACATGTGCTAATCTAGGGAATCGATGTCCTCCAAAATTCCGTTGATTAATTTTACCGTCTTTTGTACGGTCAAATACGGCGCCCCATTTTTCTAATTCCATTATTCTTTCAGGAGCTTGTTCAGCATGAATTTTTGCCATTTTCCAATTATTTAAATACTTTCCACCTCTAATTGTGTCCCTAAAATGAGCTTTCCAGTTATCTCTTTTATCAGTATTACCTAATGCCGCTGCAGCACCACCTTCAGCCATTACTGTATGCGCTTTGCCTAGTAATGATTTTGAAACCATACCCACTGTAGCTCCCTCATCGGAGGCTGCAATAGCTGCTCTTATTCCTGCGCCACCGGCTCCAATCACCAGTACATCGTATTTTTTTTCTTCAAATTCTTCCATTAGAGACTCCACTGAAATATTTCATCATTGCCTAAATATCCGAGGTATATCCGAATGTACAAATCAGCTACCATAATACTCACTAAGGATATCCAGAAATAAGACCCGTGATTTTGATTAAGATAATTAATCCAAGAATTTCCTTTTCTTTTCACGTAATTGGTACAGGATATGCAATCAATATTTCCACCAATAAGGTTTCTTAGAGAATGACATGATGTAACATACAATGTAAGAAATAGTGCATCTGCAGTTAAAAGAAGGCTACCTAAACCAATGCCAAAAGTCCCAAAAAATATAAATGATACAAATGCATGATACCAATGAATTATGGCTAATATTATTGCGAAATAAAGAAAATATCTATGTGAATTTTGAAGAATAAATGGAAATCCTCTTTCTCCATTATAACTTTTAATTGGTTTATCTACTGCACAACCCGCAGGTGTTGCAAATAATGATCGATAATATACTCTTCTTCCATAATAACATGTGGCTCTAAAACCCAGTGGAGCCCATATAAACAATAAAGTTGCAGGTAAAGGCCATGCACTTAGCAATCCAGACGGTAATGCATTTGGGCCTGGAGAAGAAATTGGACTTACGTAATGAGCTCCGTTTTCACTATAATAAATATAATCATTTTCAATACTTCCAATCGTTCCATGCTCTAGTAGAAGTACAACTATTGTATAAATTCCAAAAGCAGTTAAAATCGCAGCCATGATAATGGGTTGAATCCACCAATTATCCGTTCGAAATGTTGCGAATAATCCTTTCTTTTCAACAGGAACAAAACAAGGAGGTATGTCTAGTGCGTCAGAACTCAATAATTCACTATAAGAAATGGGTATTTTAATATGTTATCAAATGTTGATAAACTATTTTATACTGTATACATACTTCTCTAAGTATGCGATGGGCTTTTGTTATAAGTGTGATGTTTGTGAGTTTATCCTTTATGGGATGCTTAACTCCAGAAGATAAACGTACAATAATAGAGGATAATTCTCTTGAGGTAACTCAATTAGTGGTCACGGAAGAGGAGTTATCTCAATTCCCCTACAGTTTTGATCCGATTCGCAATTTTTCAGTTATGGATCCATCTTCCATGGCTGTTGTATCTGAAAGGTTATGGGCAGTTTATGGGACTGATAATGTTGGTTCAGGGGATGAACATAATTATGGCGGCAATTGTTGTGAACATTATTTGGCAACAGATCAAGACGGCACGATTTACAATCTAGGCGGTGAATGGCCGTGGTGGAGTACCGACCGGGGACTTACATGGGATGAGTGGGTACCTCCAACATTCAATACAGATTTAGGATGTGAAGAGGGGCAATTAGATCCAACATTCGATCCTGGTCTTGGTGAGGGTTCAATTATCCAAGCCCCTAATGGTGATATTTTGGCAATGACTTGGTTTCCTTATCCTAGTACTGATGGTGTAGATCAATTTTATGCGATTTTGGGAAAGAAGATAAGTCCTACTCAGATAGAGTGGGAATATTGCTGGAATACTTTTGATAAAGAACCATTTTATGATCGTTCTTGGCAAGTTCCGGTAGTTGGCCCTATTAATCCACCACCTGAGCTTTCAACTAATTTATGTTCATCAAATTGTCCATGGGCTAGTATGGTAGTTTCCAATTTTTGGAGTTACAGTGAACAAGGATATCAGATTAGTGTTGATGGATTGAATTATCGTCCATTAGATGTCCCAAATAGTGCAGATAATGAATGTAGCACAGAATATGCTCGCTGTGGTCCTGATTTAGAGTTTGATTTGTATTTCGAAGATTTGGGCCCTGAATGGGATTATATGCAACCTCATCGTGAAATGAGAGCTTCCCCTATTCCATCTGGAGGTTTACTTTTTCCTAGATGGTTTGAAGATGGAAGCAATTTATTTCTGGATACTGAATTAACTTGGCACAGGCATACTTTACCAAATAATAGTTTTTTACCATCACGCAGTTTAGTCATAGATAGTTCAGGTGCATTACATAGTGTTTCTTGTAATATTGCAGATCCTGGGGCAAAAAGCTGTGACGGGACTTTTAACCTAACGCATCAGGTTAGTTATGATGGTGGTTATACTTGGGTTAATCAAACACATAGATGGCCTTTAGCATTATCAGTTTCAGATAATACGTTTGAGTGGGATTTCCAAGCCGATGGAAATTTAGATTTAGCAGTCATTTCAATGAGGGTACAAACTGAGATTAATGGATCTTCAAGTGATATTGATTTAGTGTTTCATATAAGAGATTATAGAGAAAGTATGGAAGCAGATTCAATTACTTTGATAGGTTTAGGTGATTTAGATGCTACATCAGGTGCAGGTAATGATGTTAGATTTGATTTTTCATCTATGGGGATTTTACCAGATGGTGGTGTTGTAGTAGCCTATCATGATAGTACTGATTCCAATACTGATCCAATGTTTGCCATTGAGTTAGAATTGCCGGAGAGCTATTTTTATTATATTTCTTAAACTAATTTAATAATTTCCTTTGCTCTATTTCTTAGAGTTACTTCAGAAGTACCAACTGCTTTTGCGATTTCTAATTGACTTCTTCTAATTTTATTCTTTTTACAAGATAAATACAATGCAGCGCCTAGTAATGCCGCAGGTGAAATACCTTGTCTATAATCACTACTTTCTACAATATTGATAATCTTTTGTGCATCTATCTCTATATTTCGATTTAATGCAAGCTTATTTGAGAAGCGAGGGAGAAGATTAGCAGTATTTGTTACACTAATTTTTAGTTTTAGTTTACGTGTTATCAATCGATGTAATTTACTCAATTCGTTTCGATTCAAATCCGTTTTATCTGATATTTCATCAAGAGTTCTAGGTACCTTTGCCATTCTGCATGCAGTATAAACGGCTGCAGCTGCTACTTTTTGACTACTCCTTCCTCTTACGAGACCAGCTTTCGAAGAGCTAGAAAATAGTTCCAATGCCGATTCTTTTATTGAATTTTCTACTCTTAAATCAAAAGCTATTCTCTCTATTTCATCCGAAGCTAGAAGGATACTTTTACTAGATAAATTTCCAGTTCTCGTCTCTTTTTGCCATTTCATAATGGTTTTAGAATTTATGTTTTGTTCTTGAGGAATTGATGCAACAATTGTTTCAGGATTATAACTAGTCCATTTAGGTCCTGAATCAAAGATTAGGTCACAGTCTTTACATGACATAACACTATCACCTTCATCTATGATATTTTGTGATTCGCATTCGGGACATTTCAGTTTCATTTTCGATAAATCTCTCTACCGACTAATCTAGTTATTCTAAATCCCTTATTAGCTGAAATTGCAAGATAAGGTTGCTTTACAGGTCCAAAAATATTCACAACTCTTCCAACATGGTTGTTTTCGGAATCAAATATTTTGGTGTTTTTGCTTACCTTTTCTTTAGCGAGAATTATCGCTAAATTGCTTGAATTAAGGTGCGAAACTCTTCCAAGGCATATCATGTGTAACTTCTTCAAAACTGCTATATAAAGTTTACTATTTCTCTAAATAACTAACTATGTTATTCCAGAATGCAGTTTCGGCAAGAACCACTTTGTGTTTCTTAATCACTTCTCTCGGTGTCCTTAATTTTTTAAAATAAACGTCCTCATACTTTACTTGTAAAAGTGTAAGAAATTCGGGTTTACTAACTGTAAAATATATATTTTTTCCTTTTAGTGCATTTTCTATATCATTTATTGTTCTTGTACCTCTACAGACATCATTAGCTGCCCCTATCATTGTTCTAATTTGGTGCCATAAGAATGATCGTCCCTCAATATCACAAACTAAACCGTTTTTTATTTTACTTACAGTTATTCCAAAAATTTCTATTTTAGGATTGGGATTGTTTCTTTTATCCTTCTTTGAGAATTTCTCGAAGTTATGGACACCTTCAAATGTTTTCATTGCCTTATTGAATTCTTCTAAATCTAAGCTTTCATAAATTAAATAGCGATACAATCTTGAAGTGGCCTTTCTAGGGTTAAAATGTTCTTTAACTTCACAGAATCCATTAATCCATACATCATGGCCACTCAATTTTTCAGTTAACTTTCCAGCTAATAATTCACTACTTATTTCAGAACTAGTCATAATAACATTAGCAATGGCACTTACTCCCTTATCCGTTCTACTTGCAAAGGTGGGAGTCGAAGCGCCACATTCAGCAAGTTTTTCAGTTAATATACGACTCACAGTCTCTACGTTAGGTTGTATTTGTGAACCATGGTACGATTTGCCTAAATAAGCAATACGAATCAGTGTCCAATATAATTCCATTAACTAAAGTATCTCTTCGAGTATTTTCCCTAATTCCGAAGGATTTTCAGAGACATGAATTCCGGCACGTTCCATAGCCTTCATCTTTGCTTTAGCCGTTCCTTTTCCGCCAGATATAATTGCACCAGCATGCCCCATACGTTTACCAGGCGGCGCGGTTTTTCCAGCAATAAAGCCAACAACCGGTTTTGATAAATATTCTTTTACATATTCAGATGCAGTTTCTTCAGCACTACCTCCTATTTCTCCAATCATAATAATGGATTTTGTACTATTATCTTTTTCAAATGCCTCTAGACAATCAATAAAATCAGTTCCATTTACTGGGTCTCCACCAATGCCAACACAGGTAGATTGGCCTAGGCCTTTTTCAGTGACTTGGTTTACAGCCTCATAAGTTAAAGTTCCTGACCTAGATATAATTCCAACATCTCCTCTTCGATGTATGTGACCTGGCATAATTCCCACTTTACTCTTTCCGGGTGTTATAATTCCGGGGCAATTAGGTCCAATAAGGCGAGTATCTTTTGTTTCAATATATTTTTTCACTTTGACCATGTCAAGTGCAGGAATTCCTTCAGTAATTGCTACAATTAATTCAATACCCGAATCTGCAGCTTCCATTATTGCATCGGCTGCAAAAGGAGGTGGGACAAAAATACAGGAGACATTTGCACCAGCATCGGTAGCCTCAGAGACTGTGTCCCATATAGGCAATCCTTGAGTCTCTTGACCTCCTTTACCGGGCGTTACCCCTCCAATAACTTTAGTTCCGTAATCTAGCATTTGTTCAGTATGGAATTGCCCATTTTTTCCAGTAATACCTTGTACTACTATTTTACTGCTTGAATCAAGCCAAATACTCATGCCTTACCTCTGATTGAGTTAATAGATTTGATCGCACCATCATTCATATCGTCTGCAGCAATCAAATCTAGTCCAGATTCAGATAACATTTGCTTACCTAATTCTACGTTTGTTCCTGCAAGTCTAACAATTAATGGTACACTCATGTTGATTTCTTTCGCGGCAGTTATGATTCCTTCTGCGATAAAGTCACATCTCATTATTCCTCCAAATATATTTACAAATATGGCCTTAACTTGGGGATCTGATAAAATTATTTTGAATCCTTCCGCAACTTGTTTAGAATCTGCCCCCCCTCCTACATCCAAGAAATTAGCAGGTTCACCACCATGAAGTTTGATAATGTCCATAGTGGCCATGGCCAATCCAGCACCATTTACCATACATCCAATTTCTCCATTTAGTTTGATATAATTCAATCCAACTTCATTAGCTCTTGTTTCAAGAGGTTCTTCTTCACTAACATCTCTTAGTTCTTCAATTTTACTATGTCTGAAAAGACCAGAGGTATCAAAATTTATTTTTGCATCCAATGCAATAATTTCATCATCCGAATTAACTACGAGAGGATTAATTTCTACAATCGAACAATCTAAGTCTATAAACATATTGTAGAGACTTTTCATAAATTCCATACTGTGTTTAATTTGATTTCCTTTCAATCCAAGTCCAAATGCAATTTTCCTAGCTTGCCATTCTCCAAGTCCCGTAATTGGATCGATATGAACTTTTATAATTTTTTCTGGATTCTTACTTGCGACTTCCTCTATTTCAACACCACCTTCAATTGAAGCCATTATTACTGGTAAGTCTTTTTCCCTATCTAATACTATTCCCAAATATAATTCTCTTGAAATATTACATCCTTCTTCAACATATATCTTATTAATTTCAACACCCTCTGAAGTTGTTTGCGGTGTAATTAGTTTTGAACCTATTAATTTTCCAGCAGCTTCATAAACTTCATCTGGCGAACGACAGAGTATAATTCCTCCTCCTTTACCTCTACCGCCAGCATGTACCTGGGCTTTAACAACCCAAATATTCCCACCTAATTCTTTACAAGCTTCTGCAGCTTCAGTCGAATTTGAAGCTACGACGCCTCTAAGAGTTTTTACACCATATTGCTCAAATAGACGTTTTGCCTGGTATTCATGGATGTTCATATCAGATTCCACACAGATTGGGGTTTAATACTCTAATCTTAGCATATATTTACGTAAAGATTTAAATAGAACACAATCTGCCACCAAAAGTAGGTTAGTAAATGGCTAAAAAAAATCCTGCCCATATGTTTCGGGGCAAGAAAAAAGCATATACTCGAAAAGAGTACATCGGTGGCGTTCCAGCGAGCCGTATAACTCAGTTCGATATAGGTTCAGCAACGACAGATTTTAATGTTAAGGTTACATTATCTGCTAATGAGGAATGCCTTGTAAGACATAACGCTTTAGAATCAGCTAGGGTTACAGCCAATAGGTATATTCAAGCACGAGCTGGCCGTGAGGGGTATCATTTAAAGATTAGAGTATATCCACATCATGTATTAAGACATAATAAAATTGCACAAGGGGCTGGGGCAGATCGTGTTTCAATGGGTATGCGCAAGTCTTTTGGTAAAACGGTAGGAACTGCTGCTAGAGTTAGCTCAGGTCAAAAATTAATTACATTAAGTACTTCAGATGAATTCGTGAATGAGGCTAAAGAAGCTTTAAGAAAATCTTCACATAAACTTCCAACTCCTTGTAAAATTGTAGTTGACCAAAAATAATGGCTGACCTCGTCAAGAAACTTGGATTACCACAACCAGATGGTTTTCTATATTTTGTTGAAAAAAATTGTACAGTATGGAAACATCAAGGTGGCCAAAAGACTCTAATTTCGGATGTTACTATTGAAAGAGAAGAAGGATACTTGTATTTTATTGATTTGAATGGTGATTTAGCAAAAAAATCTAATATTCAACAAAGAGATAAAGAGACCAATGATCTTTACAAACCAGGGACTCAGGTCCAAAGAGATTAATTCATTCGAAGATTTACCATAATTTCCACCATGCTTTTTTTTTTGGTAAAGTCCGATTTTTCATTGTGTTAGCATAATTTTCATCACCATCAGATATTCCTTTTATTATGGCAACATCCATACTTCGGTATGCAATTTTTCCAGCAGGACCCATATCTTTTAGAGCAGTTAATGCATTTGTAGTCAAGGTTCTTAATAATTCAAGTCTTTTTCTATCAAATTCAATATTTCCAGATGCAGATACATCTTCACCTACTGCATCAGATATTAATGTTGATAAATCTAAATTTCCATCTAATTCTTTTTCTCTAAACCATAACGAAAATCCAGCCAAAAAGCTTAGTTCACTTTCAATCCATTCACCTAAAGTTCTTGACATCAAATCTCGAGTAATTTTCTTATCTTCTGACCAATATGTTTTTGCATGCTCTGGGAATTTAGTTTCCATGATTGTATTAATTTCATCAATTTCTTTACTGCGCAAGTTTATTTTTTTAGATAGATTTTTAGAAATCCAAGAATAATCACAGGAAATTTTTAGTTCTATATCTCCCTCTTTTTTGAAAAATATCAGTGATTCCTGATTTGAAATCAATTCAGCTACTTTATCTATACTTAGTTTAGCTTCATTCGAAGTTTCCTCTATAGTAAGCTCTTTTCCAATTATTGAAATAAAGAGTTGAGCTACTTCACCCTTACCAGGTTCCTTCATAGGATAACCTTGCTTCCACAGGGTTTACCAGTTAGTATCATTTTCAATGAATCTAAATTAGTTATCCAACATTGACTATACTGGGATATTTCAAGTGCACATTCTAATTTTCCAAACAGTCCCCCAGTAACATCAGTAGTCCCGTTGGTTATTTTTTCTTTCAATTCTTTAACCATATTGGAGTCAATTAAAGGGATAAGCTTACTGTTTTCCGACTTAGGGTCTCCATCCATGACACCAGGTTGGTCCATTATGAATGCTGAAAAAGTGGGTTTGTATATTCTTGCTAATTCCATCATTATGACATCACCACTCAGTATGTTAATTCCTTGTAATTCATCATCAGTAGCATCACCGAAAGTAATAGGTATAATTCCTTCTTTAATGGTATTGTCAAATATTTCTTTAGGAAACTGAGATATATGTTTAGCACCTCTCGTCTTCATAGATTCAGAAGGAATAATAGATTTAGTTTTAATTCCATTTTCTTCTATAATCGTACATAAAATCTGATTTAAATTTTTCATTTGTCTTCTTATTTCAGTTATTGACTTCTTTTGTTCAGGGCTTTTATTTAATCCATTTATTAGATTAAATTTTTGAGCAATAGGATGGCCGAATGACCCAGCTCCGTGAACTATAATAATATCATAATGATCATTGTTTAATATTTTTCCAATTTTTTCCAAATTTCTAATATTAATCTTTGGAACATTACTGCTCTTTTCAGTGATTAATGAACCTCCAAATTTTAAAAGAATTTTTTCTTTAGGCATGATTCTCTTCATAGATATAGCTAAGTAGTCAAAAAGGTAGAGTGTCATTGATTAAATAGCACTATCAATGGCTAATAGTGCAAAATAAGATAGGTCTTGCCTTGTTCGGGGCTTTGTGTTATAATTTAACTCAAGGTTTATCTTTTACTTTAGTTAGGATGCAAGCAAATGCACTTGGGGATTTCCGGACATTAGGTTTAGTCGTGGGTTTACCCAACTTTGCACTTGTTGCAGGCTCTTTTTTTTGGGGAATTATAGCTGATCGCTGGCAGAACCGTAAGGCCGTTGTTGTATTATGTTCAATGTTTTCAGCTATTTTGTATATTCCTTTACCTTGGCTAAGCCCATTTGGATTAATATTGGTTCGAACTTTACAGTCATTTTTTCTTGGTGGAATGGTTCAGATAGCAACGTTATTCTCTGAACTAGATCCTGAAGCTAGGGCCACATTCATGGGAAAACTCGAGGCTGCTTTGGGTTTCGGATGGGGTGCTGGAGCTTTTCTTGGTGGTTTTCTTGTCTTATCTGATGATTATGGTTCATCGCATCCTACTGTCATTTTTGCTTTCTTATTTACTGCTTCGTTAGGTGTTCTGGCAGTTGTTGGCTACATGGGTTTGACAGAGAGAAATACACCCCGAGAAGTTATCAAGTTGGATTTTGGAAAGTATTTTTGGCCAATATCGCGCCTTTTTGTTACGACATTTATCATGTTTTTCGGATATATGTTTTTTTTAAGTATATCTCCAATATACTTAACCGAAATTACGGGTTCGAGTTTTGGTATGGGGATTATAGTTCTACTTAGTGGAATAGTTCACGCATTATCAGCTCCATATATAGGAAGATTAGTAGATGCTTATCCTCGTGAGAATGCAATAAGGGCTTCGACTATAACTGTATTTCTTAGTCTAATAATTTATTCTTTGACGAGTAATGTTTATTTGGTGACTTTAGCATTTTTACCTCCAATATACATGACTTTTTTTTTAGGAGCTAGGGCAATTATAGCCGATAATTTCCCTTACCAACTCAGAGCTAGAGCCATGGGTCTTCTTACTTCATTTAGTTTACTAGGTAGTGGAGTAGGGAGTATTGTAGTTGGAGAACTTTTAGTTACTATGAGTTTTCAGAATGTGTTTAGTATAGGTTCTTTATTGACTTTTATTGCTATATTCGTTGGCTGGCACCCTATGGATCGTAAAATTCAATTATAAGTGATACGTACCTTTCTTTTTTTAAGATAGTCTATAACAAAATCGTAATTAGATTTATCCTGGCCTAATGTTTCAGGACAGAGAATTCCGGTTTTAGTAACTTTTTTTTCAATTATCAGTTTTGCGAATGCACAAGCAGTTAGGCCAGTTGTTCTAGCCATACTACTCCACCCTTCCGTTCTCTCATCATATACGGTATAGTTAATTTCAGACCCATCATTCTTGACTGCACTAATTATCATAAATGTGAATTCTTCCTCATTTTCAGACAATTTCCATTCATCAAATAATTTTTGGCTTGTTCTCTCTTTTTTGGTTATTTTCCCCCCATTAAAGTTGACAATTTCATCTGAAAATCCACCATTACTAATTAATTCTTTTACTAGTTCGGCATGACCTGGATATCTAATAGTGTATTCTAGTAGATTGGGAATTTCGGATATTTTTTTATCCGAATTAAGTAGAGTTCTTAACCCATCTGTCAAAAAAGCTTCGAGTTTTCCAATTCCTTCCACTTCAAAATTTTGAATATCAGACAGAGCCTCTCTTATCTCAATCTTGCCATCAATTTTTACTCTCGCAGGTCTAGTATATTCTTCAATAACATCTATTGGTGAAAATGGGGCCTTATAATTCCAAGGAGGTTTCTTCTCTTTGGGGAGACCACCTACCATAGTTCTGATTTCAGTGATGCTATTATTTGCAACTATGTTCCCAATAATTAGATTACTCAGTCCTGGAGCGACACCAGCATCTGGAATTATAGTACATTCATTTTTCCGTGCAAGTTCATTAAGTTGAAGACAGTCTTCAGGCATAAATGAAATGTCGATACAAGAAATACCTAGATTTATCATCTTTTTTAGAACATTAAAACCCATAAAACCGGGAAGGCAATTAATGGCTAATTTGTAATTGTTAATTTTTTCTTCAAATGCGATATCATTAACATCTATTACTTCTAATCTAATATTCGGATTTTCTCCCCCTAGTTCTTTTAGATTTTTTTCAGAATAATCAAAAACCGTTATTTGATACTCCTTTGCTAGTTCAGTAGCTATAAGTGATCCAACCATTCCACTTCCAATAACTGCTATTTGCATTGTGAATCAGATACTCATTTTCTTTCGAGAAACTCTCACACCATTTGGAGCTACTACTATCCATTTTTGACTTACACCTACTAAATCACCATCTATGTCTGCTACTGCTCTTTCCAATTCAGCGAGTATTTTATGCAGAGTTTCCTGATCTGACGTAAGTGGTGTAAAATCTATTAAAATCATATTTCCATCATGAAGTTCAGTAGTTATCTGCTTTATTTGCTCAGGTTTACTTAACATCATAGTGTGTACAACCATGGATGCTTTACCTCCATAATCTTCAGCTTTATCTGCACTCCAATTCCGGAGATCAAAAAATTGTTCAGTAGGTATCCTTCTCATTTGGGGTGGTGGCACAGCCATATTTGGATATTTAGTTGTGGTTAATTAGGCTTCCTATGTTTTAAAAAAGAAATTCCTATTAATAATACCGAAACGGTAATAAAATTTGGATATGGCAAAATACTCGATTTAACTTCGGCTTTAAAACTAGCCGTTTTTGTCATATTATTATTATCCTGGATAGTTTCTCCATTTGAAACAAAGGCTATTACTTCGAATTCATGGTATCCGGGGAGTGCAACCCATTCAAAGTTAAAAACTTTTACCCCTTCACCTTCAATACTATAGTCCCAACTTTTAATAATTTCATTGTCTATTAATAAGTCAACAGTACCAATAGCTGTAGCTCCATTGTATAGTACCGATTGATAAGTTTCATTATGATTTCTTAAGACAAATTCAATATTTTGGATTTTACCCCTTTCTTTAGTACCTTTAATGTCCAGAGACTCAACATATATATCGGCCCAACCTAAGACCTCAACAGTACTACTGTTTGTTCTATAGTTTCCCTTTTCATCCATTAGTTCATAATCCAAAACTATAGTTCCAGTATATTCTATTTCTACAATTAGATTAAAATTAGATCCCTGATCCTCATATGTTAATTCGGTTCTTTTATTACCTTCAAAGTCATATACGCTTATTTTCAAGTAGTTAATGTAAGCTTCATCTTCTTCATCATATGCGTTTAAATATATTTCAAAATCTTGGCTATATCTTGGATTAGAAGGATGTGTATTCAGGACCCCCCAAGGTTTGTAATCTACATAGAATTCGACTTCATAGTAATCAACTCCAACTGGGTCCTGATTGACTGTTAAACCTACAGTATGCTCACCTCCAGTTTCAATCAATATTGAGATTATTTCATTCTTTCCAGCCAGTTCGAGACCATCAAGTGTCCAAGTGTATTCGATGTTTATTCCAGATGAATCTGAACCATCAAAAGTTATCCAATCATCTTCATTGAAAGACATCATAAAACCTGTAATCTCATCAAAATTTGCGAAGGGGTCATTATAGACATTAATAGTAACTGTAAAAATAGAAGTCCATAGATTACTATCTGTGTTTCGTCCAGAACTATTAAGCAAATATTTTCCAGCTTCATTGGCTACGAAAGAGAATGAACTATTAGTTTCATGATTTCCACTTTCCAAGTTTGTTAAGTCTGAACCTGTTGTATTTGGATAAATATTCCATCTGTAAAGATCAATTTCACCCCAGCTGGAAAAACTCTGAAATGTAAATATTTCTCCAGTTACTAGGTCTATTTCAGCAGTCTGTAGTGAGAGCGTAGGGACTTCTATGGATGAGATAAAAAATATTTCAGTACTTTCTCCGCCTCTCTGATCGAGTACTCTCAATTCAATTTCATGTTCACCAACAGGTAATGATATTTCGAGTATTCTACCTGTAAATTCTTGTAACTCATACTTCCAAAAATACTCAAGAGAATCATTCTCAGTATCTGTTGTGGCACCTCCATCAATTTCAATGAATCTTTCTGAAGGTATCTTCCATGTATTAATGTCTAGTTTTAGTCCTTCCTCAATATTGATATCTGGTTGTGGGGGTGAATTTTCAACTACGACATTTCTTACTGTAGAATTAATTCCATTTTGATCATCTGTTGTATAAAGAATAACCGAGTACGTACCAGGTAATGCAAAACGGTGTTCAGGGGACTGTAAATTTGAAATTTCCCCGTCGCCAAAATACCATTGCCATTCCTCTATATCTCCATCATCATCATACGATAGGTCAATAAAGATAAATATAGTTCTAGTATCTCCTTGTTGTGGGCTGATATCAAAATTAACTATAGGCAATTTATTTATTACTTCTATCAAATAATATACTGTAGTTATATCACTCAAATCATCAATTAGTTTTAGAGATACATTGTATATTCCTGAATTTGTATATTCATGATTTACAGTAGCTAAATTTGAGGTATATCCATCATCAAAATTCCATTGATAGAATTCCACTTCACCATCAACATCATAAGAATCAGATGCATCGAAAGTAATTTCTTCACCTAGCATTATTACTAATTTAGAAATTTGTACAACCGGAATTGGTCTTTTGTTCACAAAAATATTTAATATAAACGAATCTTCAAGTCCATTATTGTCTCTTACAGTTAGTATAACATCGTAATTTCCATTTTCAGTAAAAACATGAGTTGGGTTTTCAGTATAACCAAATTCACCATCTCCAAAATCCCAGGTAAAATTTACAATATTTCCATCTTCATCCCATGATTCATTGCCGTAGAATTGGAGTTCGAGACCTTCAGTAATAACTGCTTCATCTGCATCAGCTACTGCATGAGGTTTAGATAAGAAACTAATATCTAAAATAATATTGTCTCCATTAGTTTCAATATTTTCAATCTTCCACCCAGATTCCGTTCCATTATATGCTAAGGAATTTGGGTAACTACTTTTTGTAAAAGTGCCAGAGATATAGGGGTCTCCATCATCTCCTCTATTATTTGCATTATCTAAGTCATCATTACCATCAGCTTCTTCAAGATCAACTCCCTTATGTTCTTCATCCGCATTAACTCCATTAGAGTTCCATTTAGAGTTTAATACATCTTCATCAATGTGCCATATCAATAAACCTTCACCAGGAAGATAGCTATCATATTTTAATTGTTGTCTGTTTTCTAATAAATAGTATTCATTTGAATTGGACCAATTTCCGGGAATCGGTAAAAGATATATATTTCCTTCATTTTCAATTGGTTCCAATTCAAGATTATTAATATCTTCAGTGATTATTATTGGTTCAACCCACCCTAGCCAATAGCGAGACCAGGCGCTAAAGTAAACCGGAGTTTCACCATTATCGGCCCATGAACCTGCAGCCATTAGCCCCCAATTGCCAATTCCTTCCGAAGAACCATCAGTATCATATAAATCGGGAAGTCCAAGTTCATGGCCAAATTCGTGAGACCAAACACCTAGAGGGCTCCTTTCTCCATCTGAATTTTCGTATTCTGGAGCTTGTGTAATTTCTTCTATGACATGCCCGTCATCTTCAGTTTCAATGGGATATGGCCAATGAATAGACCAAATGTCATCACCATTTCCGGTTGATTCTTCTCCAGCTCCTGAATGAATTACCATTACAGCATCATAGTCTCGATAGTCGATATACTCATCAGCAATTTCCACACTGGCTTCGACAAAGTCCATATTTTCAGTACCATAATCTGCAGCATCTCCAGTAAGAGTATAAGGCCCATAAACATCACCTTGAATATCTAATACTCCTCTTGAAACTTCATAATAATACGCTTTCATTGAATCAGTGCTTCCAAATGCTAAGTCTTCAAAATAGTCATTATCATGTCCACTCTGATATTCCTGATCCTCAAATTCTGATAAGATAAATGCTACTTCGATAGTGCCAGTGCTAGGTGCAGCTTCAGTATCCATTACAAAAAACAACGATAAAATCAATAATCCAGTTAATAGTCGCAATCTTTTAGCCATTATTACGGTTATGTTCAAGAGGAGATATTAAGGTTCAGTTAGAAACAAACCCCAGTGGGTCAGAAAGAATATTATCTCTAGCTTCATGTGTGATTTTAACAGGTTTTTCACCAAAGAATACTTCATTATTATTTCTCATAGTTTCTAGTGTTCCTACACCCATTGCAAAGTTAACTGCAGCCCCAGCTCTGAAACCAGCATATTCATCAGGTATTGCATTGAGATATTCTTTGACAGGTTCAATATGCTGACATGCGTTGTCAAGCATTGCATCTAACATAGTCATCGATTGAGTTTCATATTCAGTCTTAAGAAGATCTGCAGGTACTAGGCCGTGTTTTTCAAATAAGAAACCAGGCCAAAATATCTTCTCATTGTCTAAGATATCTTCTCTATAATCTCGAATTATATTTACTTTTTGTAAGAATAATCCGAAATCTCTTTCATTGTCTCTTAAAATTTCAGAGTTTTCATCGGAAAGATCTTTTGATCTAGTTCGAATTAATTCAGTTAAGAATCCAGATGGCGTTCCTGCAACATAGTAACAGTATTCATTTAAATCCTCAAAAGAATAAACCTCTTGTCTTAGAAACTTTTGCATTCCAAAATTCATTTCTTTTAGCCATCTAACCATGCATTCTTTGGTCCTGTCATCAAAACTATCGTGAACTGTAAGGATACTTCCCATGTTTTTCACTAAGTCTCTATATTTTGGATTGGCTACCATTTCATCAGCAGAATCTACTAACGTTTTAGCTTTCTTTTTAGCTGAAAGACTGCTTGGACTTTCTAATACTTCCATTAGTAAGTTCATAGAATGAATTCTTTCCTCTAAGGTAATCTCTCTTCTACCTATGTCATCTTCAAATGTGTCTAATATTCTAGCTTCTAAGTATCCAACCATAATTGGACCTAAGATGTTATTTTCTACAAGTGGAATAGTTAAAGCAAAAGAACGGGAAACTGATTGAAGTGCACCTTTACAGTAATCCATACTTTCTTGGAGTAATTCTCCAGTTTTGCTCTTGACTGCACCGTACAATGATGGCATATTAATCTCCTATTCGGACTCCTTAAAGTGACGAAGTATATTTAAAACTAGGTTTTTGTAAGGATTTATGCTGCCATTAAAAGAGATGAGTACCGAAGAATCAGGCAATATTAAAGCTATTTTGTTTGATTTAGATGGTACTTTTGTTAATAGCGATGAATTGAAAAGCATAGCTTATAGTTCATTAGAATCGATTCGAGAAAAAGGTTTGAAAACAATAGCTGTAACCGGAAGACCGGCAGGTTGGTGTGATCTAATAGCCCGTTGGTGGCCAGTGGATGCAGTAGTTGGAGAGAATGGGGCTTTTTTCTTTTACAAGAACAAAGATAAGATAATAAGAAAAACATTTTATGATTTAGATGTACTGCATAATAATAGAAAAAGGTTAAATTTATTATTTGAGAAATGTTTGTTATATTTCCCTAATATTAAAGTAGCTTCTGATCAATCTTTTAGACAATGGGATTTAGCAATAGATGTTGCTGAAGAAACACAAGTATCTAAGAAAGAAATATTAGATATTGTAAATTTTGCAGAAGGTGAAGGGGCTTGTACTGCTATATCAAATATTCATATTAATATCTGGTTTGGAGATTATAACAAAGAACAAATGTCGTTAGAGGTCCTTAAAGAATTGGGTTTGAATCGTAATAAGGTGTTATATATTGGAGACTCACCTAATGATTCACCAATGTTTAAGTGTTTTGAGAGTACTGTAGGGGTTAAATCCATAATGAATTATGAAGGCTTAATAGAGACATATCCGAAGTATATAACCAAAAACGATGAAGGTAATGGTTTTGTGGAATTAATGAACTTTCTTATTTCGACCAGGTAATTCCTTTTTGATTTTGATAATTTCCACTTCTTTCCGAATATAGAGAGGCTGCAGGTCCAGTCATCATTTCAAACACCATTTGAGCAAAGGTTTCCCCTATCTTTAGTTCTACCTCTTCATTGCTTGAATTGAAACCTAATAATGTTAATGTTCCGTTGAATCCTGAATCAATTTTGCCAAAGCTACACATTATACCTTTTCTAGCCCAGCTAGTTCGGAGCCACAATTGGGCACAAACATTAGTTCCACATTTTATACGTTCCTTTGTTGAAACTGCAAAACGTTTTCCAGCAGGAATAACAAGACTTCCTTCTAATATTTTACTTTCATTAGGGATTTCAACTTCATCAATAGTTAAGTCATATCCGTTTGGAGTTAGATTATCTCCGTTAAATGGTTCAATATTTAATTCTCCAATATCAATTGCCGACAATATCGCTTCATCTGATAGAATAACCATTATTTTCTTATTTCATTCAGAAATTGCTCAGCCATATCTGCTCTTACTTTACCTGAATTCTTTAGCATTTCAGCAACCTTGTCAATTTCATTTTTCTTTGCACCAGCTTGAACTGCTAAATTACGGGCATGCAAACCCATGTGTCCTCTTTGTATTCCTTCTGAGGCTAAAGCTCTCAAAGCTCCTAGGTTTTGACATAATCCCACAGCACAAATTACTTGTGAAAGTTCAGTCGCTCCTCCAGGTATTTTAACATCTAGTATTTTCACACATGCTTTTGCAGTAGGGTGAGTTGCCGTGGCTCCACCTACTAACCCAATAGCCATAGGAAGCTCAATACTGCCTTTTAAGTCACCATCCTTAGTTTTTTCCCAGGTTGTGAGTGATGAATGTCCTTCTTTCCATTGACTGTAAGTGTGTGCTCCAGATTCTATTGCTCTCCAATCATTACCGGTAGCAATCACTACAGGATCAATTCCATTCATGATTCCTTTATTGTGTGTTGCAACTCTAAATGGATCAGCGCATGCAAAAGAAAAGGCTTCAATTATTCCATCCACAACCTCTTCACCACCTAAGAATTCTGCAGGCCATATTGCACTTGCTCTAGATTTGCGGTAGATTGCTAAATTAGAAATAATTCGGAGATATACTCTACCTCCCGTTATAGTTTCTAATCGGGTGGCTACAGCTTCAGCCATTGTATTAACTGCATTAGCTCCCATTGCATCTCTACAATCAACTAGTAAATGAGTTATCACCATTGGTCCTGTATTTGAGTCTAGTACACGAACTTCAATATCCTTACAGCCACCTCCGAATTTGACTAAAATGGGATCCTGTTCATTAGCTAGTTTAATTATTTCTTCTTTCCTTTCAATTATCTGTTTCTTTGCTGCAAAAGGATCTTCTAAATTTACTAACTGAATTTGACCAATCATTACCGGTTCATCCGAATCTGCAGTAATACCTCCTCTTTCTCGAGTCCCTTTAGCCATGTGTGTGGCTGCAGCTACAACTGAAGGTTCTTCTAATGCCATAGGAACCAGGTATTCCTTCTTATTAACCATAAAATTCGCAGCAATACCTAAAGGAAGTGGAAAAGTACCAACCACGTTTTCTATCATTCTGTTGGCAGTTTCTTCACCTAATGCACCATATCCACTTATGGCATTTGTTTCTTCATCAGAAAGGTTGGCAAATTTTTTAACAAAATCTAACCTTTCAGATGGTTTTTTTTTATAAAAACCAGGTACTTCCGAGCTCGGAGTCATAACTAGGTAAGCATGTATTCCTTAAAGATAGTTGTTCAATTTAGAGAGGTGATTCACCAATAGAGCCACAGTGAGGACACATAATTTCTTTATCGTCATATTTACCTTTAAATTCGTTTAAACAACCAGCTTCGCATATAAATGAGACTTGTCTAGAAAATTCACTTCCAGAGATTACACTAAAAGATACATTTTGATTGATTTCTTCAGAAAGAGGCTCCCCTTCATAATTTTCTATAGGCGTCAGTACTGGTCCATCATTGACTATTTCTTCTGATTTATTTTCTTTAAATAAATAACTTGCAGAGAAGAGAGCTATTGAGATTAATAATACTGCAGCTCCTAAATAGAGGTAAATTCCATCATTCCCCTTTTCTTCACCAATCACTTCATTAATGACTTCAGTTTCAATAAATATTTCTAAGAATTTATTTTCCATATCTGAATTTGTATATCCCATTCTATCAATAGATGTAATTCGATAATAATGAAATCCATTACTTAAATTTACGATTTCGTATTTTAGTTCATTAGTATCATTGTTATCAAGATTACTTACATAGAGCCAATCACTAGTAAAATTCCGTTTACTTTCGATGATGAAGTTAACAGCATCTAAAGGCAGTTCCCATTTTATAGTAACATTATTTCTTTCCTCAATGACAAAAGAGGCAGTAGTCACAGCTTCAGGTGGTGTTGTATCCACAGTAGTCTTTAAGTCAAAACCTTGATAAATAAATGATATTGAAGAATTTATTGGTGGCAAATATCCATCATCTCCATCACCAAATATGACTTTAGAGTTAGCGTAGTCAATCCAATATTGATTTGCAGTCATTCCAGTTAAATCAGTGCCAGTATATTCTTCTAAACTTTTCTCAAAGATTCCATCTCCTTCTTCATCAACACTAATGGCCATATTTCGGATTTTGCCAATCATAACTGGTTTTAGAGGAAAAATTGGCAATTCAATGTTTCTATCCTCTTCGGAGTTTATCGCAATTGTAAGCTGGTAAGTATCTCTAGGGTAATCATTGCCTGCAAAATCCATAGGATTAATTCTAAAATAATAGGTTTTACCATCTAATAAATTAATAATAGGAGATTCATTTTCCCAATTGTTACTCCAAATTCTCCAATCCAATTCATTTTCATCATTTTCATTTATTTGAGCATATTCTAAAGTTATATTATTTAAATTTTCATTCGAATAAAGTATACTAATTATCAAATCCTCGGAACCAATAAAAGCATTGATGGGATTTAATTTCACAATAGGACTGGTTCTATCAAAAGTTATGATTACGTCACTCACAACTTTAATTTCAATATTACCTGCATAATCGACTGTTCGTGAACGAATTTCAAATGTTGCATCCTTTGTTGGAGAAAACCAGTATTGGCCTGGGGCTGTGAAAGAACCATAATCATTCCACGTTAGATTTCCAACCTCTCTGTATTCTATCAAGTAAGCTTGGATGTCATATGTTAGATTGTTCTTCCATTGGAAGGTCACGCCATCTAGATTGGTAAATTCAAAGTCTCCTTCTACTATCCAAAGATTAGATTGTGGCAAGTCCAAATCGATATTCATCTCAGTATCATAAGATCCTTTATCTTCAATATTTCCAAGAGTATCTATAGCCACTGATTTGAATCGATAAATCATTCCATTCTGACCAGTGAAATTCATAGAAGTGTTCGTATAAAATCCCAAAGAAATCCATTCACCAATATTGTTTCCATCTTTTTCGGAATAATAGATATAATAGCCTTCTAAATCTTCATAATCCGAAATACTCCTCCATTTAACTTCAAAAGTAGAATTGTTACGGTAAAATCCTTCTTTAATAATACTTGAAGTAGGAGGTGTAGAATCTAAATAAATTGGGATTTCGTTCATTTCAGTTTTATAATTCCAAAGATTTCCTTGTGGAAATTGCATAATCACTTCTTGATCAAACCATTGTGCATTATTTCCATTATTACGAACTATTGTTGAAAAAACGTTCTCTCCAGAAGTCAGGTAATTAACAAAAATTTGGTATTCATCATTCCAATATTCAGCCCCTCCTGTTGTTTGATCTAAATCACCAAAGACTAGAATTCCGTTAACATAGGAATCACTACTATCATCTTTTGAAACTCTTATGGTCATTAATCCCTCATCATACAGATCTATATTGTCTATGTTAATTACGTGTCTAAAGTATCCATAATTATCTCCATCCCAGAAAGTTTGGTAGCTTATTCCCCCTAAATCATTGTCGCCAAAAGGAGTGTTACCCTCATTCCAGGATGTGTCATTAAAACTGTTTTTTGTCCAATTAGTATTATTGTACAATTTTTCAGGACCTGTTGAATTTATCCATTTCCAATCATTGTTGTTATTTTCACCTCGGGTGAGGATTGTTCGTGTTAAAACATAATCATAGGTACTTTGCACCTTGAAAGAAAGGTTATAGAATCCATCATCATATGTGTCCGGTATTGATGCAGTTAACAGAACATTTTGAGTTTGACCAGGTTCTAGTAAAAAGTTATTCGGAGTAAATTGAATATTCCAGTTGCTAAGCATAGGGTCTCCATAATCTAAAGTTATGTTATCTGTTAAATTACCATTATTATTAACTTGGATTATCGAGCTAATAATTCGACTTTGATTAACAAGTATTAGTTCTTTATCAAATGAAGTATTTAATGAGTATATCTTTGTAGTTACATTCAAAATAAAGTAATTATTAGTAAGATTCGTTTCATTACAATTACAAGAAAATGTAATGTTTAGTTGGTTCAGGCCTATTTTTTCCGGAATCCAATTAATAAATATTTTTCCATTGTAGTTTTCAGGTATGGCTGCAAAGAAATCACTGCTATTATTAGAATGATCAGTAGTACTATTTAGGAAAACCGTTTCAGCACTTTGATTTCCTTTATTTCCGCCATCGATTAATATCTTGACAGTATCTCCAAGTATTATAGATTCATTAGTAGGTTCAAAAACTTGAGCAGTTAATTGCAAATCAAGCCATTGTCGATTATTGTTACCCCATTGTCCAACATAATCTCGACCATAAACTGCTAAAACATTTTCACCATTGTTAAAAGAAGAAGGTTGAATAGAACTAGTTCCGTCATCATTCCAGTATTCCATTCCATGTGAATTTCCACCGCTTTCACTATAAATTAAGTCTCCATTTAAGTAAGGAGTACAATAATTTGCGAAGGCTACGTTAATTTCTGCAGATGTTACTGTACCAGATACATGGAATTTATGTCTGATTAGTATTACATCATTGCTGTATGGCGAATTTCCAGAAGTATCCCAATCTGTGTTTTGGTCTTCCCCGTTGTAAGGTCTATCTCCAAATGGGGCTGCACCAAGACTCCATGAGGTGTCATTGTATTCAGGCATTGACCAATTTTCAGGAGATTCCGAAATGTCATCAATAATTAAATATTTGAAGTTAGTAGCGTTGTCTCTTCCACTTACAATAAGTTGTCTTGTCTGAGATTGGTCATTCGAATACTCTGCATCATCTATGAATAAGTCGGGTGAACCTTCAGAATTTATTGATATCAATGTTAATGAAATTAAGGCTATTGCCAAAAAAATATAAACTCCTAATATAGATTTCATCAATTTAGTGATAAATAGCCCTTTATTTTAAAGTTATAATGGCCATGTGAACTATTTATTATCACCCTCTTTAGTATCATACTCAGATATTGTGTCAGAAGATGACAAGAATTCAGGTTTGAGGGGTCGTATAGATCGTTTCTTTGATAGAAGGGCTGAAGTGCAGCAGGAATTGATTAGCAAAGCTCTTGGTGGTGAAGTTCTCGAGAACACGTCTAAAATTGTGTCTTCTAAGGAGCCTTCCAAATTGGCAACACCTGTGGCATCACAAAAAATACATAAAGTTAAAAAATCCAATAATTCTTCTAAATTGGCAGGGACATCAACTACTGATCGTGAAATTAGTCCTATAGCTCGTAGTTTTGTTCATCTAACTACTGATTATCCTCCAATAACATTAGGGATAATGACTGTAATTATGCTTTTTATGTTAATTGGAATTGGTAAAACGAATATCAATGGAGCAATGGAAGTATATCTTCCAAAAGGTTCTGTTGAAGAAGCATTACTTCTTGAAGTTAGAGAAGATTGGTCTACTGATATTATTGTAATTTATGTTGAAACCGATAATGCGTATGACGTTTCCAGTAAAGCTAACATAACAAGTAGACAGGTATTGCTTGAAATGGATCATATTGAAAGAACCGTTGATCCTATCGGTCAAGAAGAACAAGGTGGAGCTGGGCTTGTTCCTTCAGATGGTGGTGTACAGGATAATGTAGTTTGGTCATTTAGTGTATCTACTTTGATTAAAGAACTGCATAGTACTAACAGTAGAGTATATGATGCAATTATAGAGAATTCTGGAGATTGGTCCGATTCTTCATCAGATGGAGCTACCGTTGCTTTTGCAGAATTGATAGAACAAGGAGCTCTAGTTGCAAAAGAGAGCGCAGTTGAAGCTGGAACTTTAAATCATTATGAAATACCAAGCCAGTCTGATATTGATGAGATTGTAAAAGACCTTCCTCCTGCAGTTCTTGAAAAAGTATTAAGAGATACTAATGGTGATGGAATATGGGATACTGCAGTTATATTATTTGGAGTTACTAGCGATGTATCACCTCCCGAAATTATAGATAAGGTTAATGAGGTTATGATTAATCGCGGTGAAGATATGGGTAGACCTGATGGTCAGACTTATAGTCGTATGATGCTAACGGGACCAGTACCAGTTACTCAAGCTATAACTGAGCGTTCATTCTCTGAATTCTGGCGTGTATTTCCAATAGGTGTTGTTCTATGTTCCATAGCTATATTTTTGATTCAAAAGAAAATCAGGGCCGTTCTGATTGCAGGTGTACCTACGTTATATTCAATTTTTATTACTTATGGATTTATAGGTTGGTCAGGTATTGAAGCTACACCCACAATCATTGCATTAGGTCCTATTTTAATGGCTCTAGGCGTAGCCTACGGCTTGCATTTATCTAATCGTTTCACTGAAGAAGAAGGGGAAAATGCTCAGATTAAAATGATGAAAGCTCTTTCTACTACTGGGAGAGCTATAGCTCTTTCAGCCTTGACTACAATGATTGGCTTTGGTAGTTTGATGTATACTAATTTAGGGCCAGTTTTCACAGTAGGACTGAGTTTGACCATAGGGATTTTTGTCTGTTTGGTGTGTACTTTTGTGATGTCTCCAGCAATAGCTGTTCTGACTAATTATAATTATAAAAGAGAGGAAGGTGAGTGGCATAAATTGGCAAAGGTAGTAACTGAACATAACAAACCAGTTTTGGCAGTTCTATTGGTTGTAACATTACTTTCAGTTGGAGTATTACCATTGCTTGAAACAAATATAGATTATTTGGATATGGTACCAGATGATGAGCCAACATTGATCGGTATTGTGAAATATTCAACAGAATTTAATGCGGGAGCTTTTGGTATGATGATTGCTAGAGGCGATTTTCAAAATGGTTATGATGAAGTTACTAATGATGCAGTTGATCATTTAGATCAGGTTGATCTATTAGTGGCAGGTACTAAAGATGGTAATCGTGATGGGTTAAATGATGTTCCCGATGTTACTGCCATCTCTTTAACTGAAGTAATGAAAGCAGTTAAATTCTCTACAAATCAGTCATCAACTCTTGATAGCACATTAGATTTATTCGGGATTGATGACGGAATAGAAAGATCTTTTTGGGAGATTCTTCATGAAGATCAAGTAGCGAACAATCAAATTGTTGGTAGAGATTTACAAAAATTTATTTTAAATGTATTTTATGATAGTATTACTCCAGAAGCACTCAGTATGATTATGGATTGTTCACCAGATACTTCTGGAAGCGTAGAATGTAAGTTCTCAAAGACTTTGATTTATGTAGATATGCCATTGAAAGATATAAAGGGTATGGAAACTGCGGTAATTGGCGTTAATGCGATTAGGAATGAGCACGCATATGCTCCAGTCAAAATGTCGGAGTTAACTGGTGTAGCTGCAATAGGCACAAGTGTGAATGCTCAATTGATAAGTTCACAAATTAATACATTGGTTATATGTTTAGTTTTAGTTTTTGGTATATTAACTTTAACCTTTGGAAGAAATTGGAAATTAGGTCTTATCACAACTATACCCGTTATTTGGGTGGTTTCTCTTGAACCTCTTACCTTTGTACTATTAGGTCAACCACTTAGTTTAGTAACTGTAATGATTGGTTCTATCGTTATTGGTGTTGGAATTGACTTTTCAATACACATTACTCAAAGAGTTATTGAAGGTGGAATGAATATGCCAAGTGTCTACAATGCAATTGCAAGAACTGCACAAACCTTGTTTGAGGCCACTTTAGTTACATTAGTGGGGTTAACCTCTGCCTTTGCAATTAAAATAAGTGCCCTATGGTGGTTTGTTTTTATTATCGTAGTTTTATTAATTGCATCAATGATTTCAGCAATGTTCCTTTTACCAGCTCTATATTCTCAAATTTTTAAGTCCGGCGGTACCTTAGAGTGACCGTAACAACAATAATTGGTGCTCAGTGGGGCGATGAAGGTAAAGGAAAGATTACCGATTACTTGGCAGATGATTCTAAAGTTGTAGCAAGGTCACAAGGTGGAAATAATGCAGGTCACACAATTGTTATAGATGGTAAGAAGCATAAACTGCATCTTCTTCCTTCAGGTATTTTGCGAAAAGATATCATTAGTGTAATAGGTAATGGGGTTGTTGTAAATCCAGACGTTCTTCTCAATGAGTTAAAAAACTTGGGCACTGAAAGAGGTCAATTATTCATTTCAGATAGGGCTCATATTATCATGCCATATCACAAATTATTAGACGGAGGAGAAGAAAGTTCCAAAGGGAAATCAAGGCTCGGCACTACTGGGAATGGTATTGGCCCTTGTTATTCCGATAAAGCCTCTCGAATTGGAATTAGAATGGTAGATATATTGGATGATGATATGATTATTGAGAGATTAGAGAAGGCCCTACCTCGTAATTTAGCATTACTTGATTACTACGGAATCGATAATAGTTTGACAGTAGATAGTTTATTTCAAACTTGTAAGGAATGGAGGAGTAAGTTGGGGGACTTTATCACAGATACTTCTTTATTGGTGAATCATCATATTGACAAAGAAAATAATGTTCTTTTAGAAGGTGCTCAAGGAGTACATATTGATATTGAATACGGGACTTATCCTTTTGTTACATCTTCAAGTCCTACTACTGCAGGTGCGGCTTTAGGTTTAGGTATTGCACCTTCTAAAATTGATAAGGTAGTGGGTGTTACCAAAGCATATCTTACAAGAGTTGGTTCTGGTCCTTTTCCTACTGAACTAGACGATGAAGTTGGAGAAATGATTAGGGTTAAAGGTCAGGAATTTGGTACAACTACTGGGCGCCCACGAAGATGTGGTTGGTTAGATCTAGTTATGTTAGAATTATCACATAGAATTTGTGGTTTTACTTCTTTAGCAATTACTAAGTTAGATATCCTTTCAGATATGGATGAGATTAAAGTATGTACTAGATATGAAGGTGAAGATGGTTTAGAAATTAATCATTTCCCATCATCACTTACCTATCTTGCTAAATGTTCTCCAATTTACAAAACTTTTGCAGGTTGGTCTTCATCAGGTATAGATATTTCTAAAGGTATTATACCGAATGAAATGAAAATATTTTTAGATTTTATTTCTGAAAGCTTGAATATTCCAATTAGTATCGTTTCACTTGGCCCTGGTCGAGATGAAACAATAATATCGTAGGTTTTTTTAATCTTCAAACATTTTTTTTGTAGACTTAATAGTTTCTCCAGCTGAAATTAAAATATCGCCTGTAGATTCAACTACATCTCCCATCTTGTCAGTTATACCTTCTGCTTGTTCTGCAGCTTTTTGCATTAAATCTTTCGACATGTCCGATACTTTTTGTGCAAGGAATTTTAAATCTTCTAAAGCTTCATCTAAACCCAATGATTCTATTTTAGATTCTTTTTCATCTGCCATAATCTAAGGTAACTAGTGGTTATAATTAAATCTGTGCTTAGTATTTGTAAAATCCTTCACCAGTCTTATTGCCTAGTTTACCATCCTTAACCATTTCAATTAAAAGAGGACATGGCCTGTATTTGTCATCATTCATATCTCGATGTAAAACTTGCATAATTGCTAAACAAGTATCCAATCCTATGAAATCAGCTAGTCGTAGAGGTCCCATAGGATGGCTCATTCCTAATTTCATTACCGTATCAATAGCTTCAGGTTTTGCTACGCCTTCCATTACACAGAAAATAGCTTCATTAAGCATGGGAAGTAAGATTCGGTTACTAACAAATCCAGGAAAATCATTAACAAGAACTGGAACTTTACTTAAATCCTCAGCTAATTTAAAAGTCGTATCAAAGGTTTCATCACTTGTTGTCTTTGCTCTTATTACTTCGACTAGTTTCATTACGGGAACTGGATTCATAAAATGCATACCTATTACGTTTGTTGGCCTGCCACTAGCTTCAGCTAAAATGCTAATTGGAATACTAGAAGTATTGGAGGCTAATATGGCATTTTTCTTAATTGTCTTACCCAAGTTCACGAAAAGATTCTTCTTGATATCTACATTTTCTATAATTGCTTCTATGATAATATCACAATCATTTAGATCATTATTTTGAATAGTAGTTTCCACATTTTCAAGAGTAGAATTCATTTTATCTTGACTGATTCTTTCTTTAGTGACACTTCTTTGAAGATTCTTATTTATTGTATTAATTCCGTTTTGAACAAATTCTTCTTTTATATCGCAGAGTAACACTTCTTTGCCAATAGCTGCACAAACTTGGGCAATTCCGGCACCCATTTGGCCAGCACCAATAACGCCAACTTTTTGGATTTTCATTTTCCACTCAGTTTAATCATTATTGCATTTTGTACGTGTAGTCTGTTCTCAGCTTGATCAAAAGCAATTGAATAATCTGATTCCATCACTTCATCTGTTACTTCTCTGTTTCGTTCAGCCGGTAAACAGTGCATAAACAATGTATTTTTCCCCGTGGAATTAATCAAGTTTTGATTGACTTGAAATGGTTTGAATATTTTTTCCCTGGCTTCAGCTTCTTCCTTCTGACCCATTGAAGCCCAGACGTCAGTATAGATTACATCAGCTTCTTTTACTGCTTCCTTGGGTTCATGGATAATTTCTATTTTAGAAATTCCGGCTTCTTTAGCTTTCTTAACTGTACTTTCATCAGGTTCATAGCCTTTAGGACAACAGCATACAAAGTGTAAGGGAAGACGCATGGCTAGATGCAACCACGAGTGAACAATATTATTTCCATCACCCATATACACGATTTTTATATTTTCAATATTATCTAAATGTTCCCATACTGTAAAAATATCAGTCATTATTTGGCAAGGGTGGTTATAATCCGTTAATCCGTTTACCACTGGAATAGAGGAGTGCTCAGCTAGCTCAAGGATGTGTTTGTGATCAAACAATCTAGCCATTATCATGTCATTATATCTACTAAATACTCGAGATATGTCTTTGATAGCTTCACGTTTTCCAATACCAATGTCATTTGGACCTAAGAATAAGGCATGACCTCCCATCCATTCAAAACCAGTTTCAAATGAAACCCGAGTTCTTGCAGAAGGCTTTGCAAAAATCATAGCCAATGATTTATTATTAAAGTGGTGGTAATCTTCTCTGGCTCTAAACTTAGCTTTAACTTTTTTAGCTAATTTTAAGATTTCCCAAAGTTCACTTCCAGTATAATCTGAGATGTGAAGAAAATGTTTATTAGACATTTAATCGCGATCAATTCTTGGAGCTAACAGAAATTTAACATTTCCTTGAGCGCCAGTCATATCATCAACTGCTAAATCTGCATCTATTTTAACCGGTAAATCAGTTCCTAAATTGAGGTGTAATATTCTGTCGGCCGGTAAAGAATTGACCATTAGTGTAAAGTATTCTAGAGAAAAGAGAGAGGTAGTATCTTCAGATGAATCTAGTTTTTCTAATTGTTCCTTTCCTAATGACAAGTCAACACTATTTTGATTGTCTCCTTCGCACACCAATCTAAAACTATCTTTGCTAGTAGAAATTGCAATATGGTCAGATACCGTTTTTGAAGCCTTAAGTCCTTGACTAATTTCTCCAACAACAACACTTACTGATGCCGGTAAATCTAAAGAAGGTACTTTTGGATCTGGCATTCCTGAAGTGTCAAGTAAGGGCATTGCTCTTGTAAGGTTACCGATGTTCACCACCAGCCTATTTAGGTCGTCATCTTTTTCGAGTTCTACCATATCGGTCTTTCCAGCAACGGTTAAGACCGTTTTAAATTTATCAATATCTAGACCCATTTCCATTGGTTTAGCTTCAAAAACATCAAATGCAGTTTTGGCTAAATTCGCCTCAATCATAGCTACATGAGAGGGATCTACGGCTTTAATTTGTATTCCATCTTCGGTAACATTCAACTTCGCTTCATCCACTAGTGAACCAACGGTTCCAATGAATTCTTTTAGACTTTCTGCTTTAATTCTGGCTTTAAACACTAAATAACCTCTTACGTTGATTAGTGGCCGATATTTAACTTTTGTTTATGGTTCTAAAGTAGCCATTAATCTAATATACTTAGCTCCGATGAATATGTATTCCACTTATTATTGGAGGGAATTTTTGTCAGAAAAAGATTTAAAAAAAGGTACAACCACATTGGGATTGGTTTGCAAAGACGGCATAGTAATGGCAACCGAAATGAGAGCCACAATGGGTAATTTAATTGGTCATAAGACTACTCAAAAATTATTCAGAATATCTGGAAATATGGGTTTAACAGTTGCAGGTTTAGTTGGAGATGCTCAAATGTTGGCAAGATGGTTATCTTCAGAAGTTAAGTTATATGAATTAAAGAATGGAAGACAAATGTCTTTGAAAGCAGCTTCTACATTAATGTCTAATATTATGAATGGTAGAAGGCACATGCCATTTTGGGTTCAGCTACTTTTAGGCGGTATTGATGCGGATGGTTCACATGTCTATTCACTGGATGCTGCAGGAGGATCAATACCTGATAAATTCCAAACAACAGGCTCAGGATCACCATTTGTATATGGTGTTTTAGAAGATAGATTTAAGGAAAATATAACTGTAGCTCAAGGTAAAGAACTTGGGGTAAGAGCCTTAGTTGCAGCAATGAAAAGAGATTCAGCTTCAGGAGATGGTATCTCTATGTGTGTGATAGATTCCAAAGGATATCACCCCGTTTCTCCAGAAGAATTGAAGAAAATTGAGACTAAATTAGCAGCTTAAGGCTACTAAATAATAGAAATGGAGGTCAAAAATGGCCGTAGAAGACGTAGTAAAACTAGTTAAAAAAGTCGCGACAGAAGTCATACCTGATAGTGTATCCTTTACAGATATAAAAGTGGAGGCATCCAATGTGGTTTTGTATACTCCAAATGTGGAAATTTTCGCAGAGAATAATGATTTGATTCGTAATTTGGCTCAGAAAGTTAAGAAACGTATAGTAATCAAGGCCGACCCTAGTGTTCGAAAGCCAATTATTGTAGCTAAACAAAGGCTTAACGAAATAATGCCAGAAGAAGCAGGTGTTGTTGAGATAAAGTTTGATGAGGTTAATGGTGATGTGATTATTGAAGCCACAAACCCAGGTAAAGCAATAGGAAAGCAGGGTGTCGTTCTAAATAAAGTTCGTAGAGAGTTGGGTTGGAATCCAGTAGTTTTACGTTCAGCTCCAATGGAATCTAAAACATTGAAAGATATTCGAAATTATATGCTTGGTGATAAAGTTGCCGAAGGGCGTAAGAAATTTTTAACGAAAGTTGGTAAAAAAATATTCCGTGATACTATTGATGGTGAACAGCATGTTAGAGTAACTGCATTAGGTGGATATCGAGAGGTAGGTAGGTCATGTCATCTTTTAATGACTAAAGATAGTAAAGTGTTGATTGATTGTGGTTTTAATCCCGGCAATGATAAGGAACCGAGTCCATTCCTAAGTGCACCTGAAGTAAGCCCTCTAGAGGGTATAGATGCAGTAGTTCTTACTCATGCGCATTTGGATCACTCAGCTTTGCTTCCAATGTTGTTTGTCTATGGTTTTGACGGACCAATTTATTGTACACCTCCAACAAGAGAACTGTCATCTCTTCTTCAAAATGATTATATAAAAATTCAAAATAATGAAGGTAAAAAAGTCCCTTACAATACTGAACATATTCGTCATTCTATTAGGAATACAATACCTCTCAATTATGGAGATACTACTGATATTGCACCAGATCTAAAATTAACGTTCCATAATTCGGGTCACATTTTAGGTTCAGCTGCGGCTCATTTTCATGTTGGCGATGGTCTTTACAATTTAGTTTTTTCAGGTGATATTAAATTCGAAAATACTTGGCTTTTTGATAGGGCTGTTAACAATTTCCCGAGACTTGAAGCATTAATTATGGAATCTACATATGGTGGCTACAAAGATTTCCAACCACCCCGAGAAGAAGGTACTCGTAATCTTACTGAAATTATTAACCGAACTGTTGAAAGAAGGGGTAAGATTCTAATTCCCGTTTTTGCAGTTGGGCGTTCTCAAGAGGTTATGCTTGTGCTTGAAAAAGCATATTCAGATGGCAAATTGAAAGATATGCCCGTATATTTAGATGGCATGATATGGGAAGCCACAGCTCTGCACTCGGCATATCCGGAATATTTGAATAATAATTTGCGAAATAGGATTTATCAAAATCAAGATAATCCTTTTAGATCCGAAATTTTCAATAGAGTTGAGAGTCCAGAGATGAGACAAGAAATTTGTGGAAGAGAAGAACCTGCAATAATATTGGCAACATCGGGTATGGTTAATGGAGGACCGGTTATGGAATATCTACGTCATTGGGCTCCAGACCCAAGAAACAGTATGATCTTTGTTGGTTATCAAGCTTCAGGAACGATGGGACAAAAACTACAACAAGGAGCTAATGAGATTCATCTGCATGATAGAGAAAATGGAGGAATGATTCCAGTTAAAGTTAATATGAATGTAGAGACCTGTGAAGGTTTTTCAGGGCATAGTGATAAAAGACAATTAATGAGATATCTAAGGACTATAAGACCGCGTCCAAAGATAGTATTATTGAATCATGGAGATGCTGAAACTTGTGAACAATTTGCAAATGATATTAGACGAAAGATAAGATTAGATTGTAGAGTCCCTCATAATCTTGAAACAATAAGGTTCTTATAATGAAAGAAATCGAAGATAAGATTTTAGAAGTTATAAATGAATTAGAGAGTTGGAAAAAGAGAGAGAATAAGGTTAAATTAAGATTAGAAAAGGGCGAGGCCGATATTTCGGAATTAGATAGAATTAACGAGCAAATATCACATTACCTGAGTTTGTTACATGATATGAAAAAGAAGATGTCATCAACTGATGTCTCTCGCACAATTTTCCGTTCAGGAAATCCATAATAATAGAGACATATAATGACTTTTTCATTGGGTGAGGTGGCAGAGCCCGGCTATGCACGCGACTGCAGATCGCGACCACGAGAGTTCGAATCTCTCCCTCACCACCAATGCTCTTTACATTCTATCTGGAGCTTTTACACCTAGTATCATTAAACTAGTCTTCAATATTCTTTTAGAGGTTGCTACTAAGTTTATTCTTAATTGTTCGTTGTCATTTCCGATCACTGGACAATCTCTATAAAATTGGTTGAAGTTTGAAGCTAATTCATGTGTATAATTTGGAATATAATGGATAGATAGATTCGAAACAGCTCTTTGGACTGTATCAGACCACTTAGCAAGTGTTCTCAAAAGTCTTATTTCAGAATTAGATAATTTTTCATTTAAGATTATGTCTGGTACGTCTTTACTATAATTCTGTATTATGGATGCAGCCCTAGCATGTGAGTACATTGCAAATGGAGCTGAATCTCCCTGTAAATTGAGTGCGTCCTCTATATTAAAAGTAAAACCCTTTTCAGCTTGTACTTTAAGAATATTATATCTCAAAGAACCAATGCCTATATCTTCGGCTAATGTATTTTTAGTTTCTTTCTTTAAGTCAGTCTCATCTAGTTTATCTTTTGCTAACTTAACAATCTTTTCCATAATATCATCTAAGTAAACTACTCTTCCAGCTCTAGTAGACATCTTGCCTCCCGGAAGATTTACAAAAGAATAAAATAAGCTAATGGGTTCCTTAGAACCCAATTCCCTTAGAGCAATGCCAAGTAATTTACTTTGTAATCGATGATCTTCACCTAATACATTTAGAGATTTATCATATTTTTGAAATTTATAGAGATGGTAAGCAATGTCTCTAGTTGTGTATAAACTTAATCCGTTTTTTCTCGTAAAAAAGAATTTTTGATTTCTTCCGGCAATATTCTCATTTTCGAGATCTAAATAATAAGCTCCATCTTCCTCTTTACAGATTTTACTTTTTTTCAAAGATTCAATTACTTCTTCAACTTTTCCATTTGCTATCAAATCAGATTCATGATAGTAAGTATTTGCTTCAGCCCCTAGTCGCCTCAAAGAAATTTTCATTCCTTCAAGCATTCTTTTTGCTGCACCTTTTACTTCTTTGAGTGTTTCTGAGTTTCCCCCCTCAATTTCTTCCATCTTTCTATAGATATTGTCTCTTACATTTCCATCATCTTCTAATAGTTTGGATGCACTTCGATAGGCTTCTACTAATTCATGATCAATTTTATTTTCATTCTTAGTTTTATAATCCGTTAATCCAAAAGCTAAAGTTGCAGCCTGTCTTCCGGTATCATTAACATAGTATTCAGTTGCTACATCATGTCCATTGTATTGTAGTAGACGGGCAATACTATCACCGATTATTGGGTTCCGAGCCCTTCCCATATGGAAGGGTCCTGTAGGATTGGCAGATGTATGTTCAATAAGTATTCTATCAATATTTCCATTTGTCTTGGCATAAGAATCATCATTTATTTCATTAATTACGTCAATTGCAATATCATTCCAATCAATTATAACATTGCAATATCCTTTTTCAGGTTCAGCAGAGATTATTTGTTTAATATCTCTGATTTTCGTGGAAATTTCAGTAGCTATATCTGCAGGTTCTTTTTTTAATATCTTAGCAGCTGGAAAACAGACTATTGCAAAGTCTCCGATAGGGGGTTTCAAATTAATTGGTAAGTCTGGCCAACCTAGTTTCTTTGTTATAGTTGAGATTCTTTTCAAAATCTCATCTATTCGGTCGGTTACTATTTGACTCACAAATATGTTGTACTAAAAGGGGGTATAAGCTTATCCAATATATCTTGAAATGGGAGATGAAACCTCAGGTGGAGCTTGTTCTCGTACATTATGTATTTCCTGTTCAAGAGTTTCAGCTTCTTTGAGTAAAGGCTTTGGATCTAATTCAATAGCCAATAATAGCTCATCTATAGCCTTGATAACATTGGCTGCAGCTCTTGCATCTGGTACATTTTCACTGACTTCAGCTAGAAGTCCAAGGACATTTAAGTTACGTATTTTTCCTTCATTCAAAAAAGCGCCAGTAATACCTCCAATAGTTCCAAAGGTAAATGGTTTAACTTTAGCTTCTTCAATCCATGGTCTTGCACCTGCAGTAGAAGTTAATCCATATACGTCATTACTTTTTCCATCGTCTTTCGGAGATGAGCTAAATCCCTCAGCTGAAATTACTTTTGCACATCCTTTTTTTATGGCCCATTTCGTTAGCGAACTAACTAATTCTTTAATCATTTCACCAGGTGGGGTAAATTCACTGACGCATACCGTAACTTGATTACATGTGCCATCATTACAAACTTGTTCACCCGAATATAATCTTAACGGATTATGAGGTTCACCATTTTTAATAACCGAAATAGCCGGAAATTTCAAACTATCGATTATTCCGATTTGCTCCAATTTTAAGGAGTTAATTAGAAAATTAGCAACAATTGTACCAATAAGGCCTACACTAGGAAATCCCACAATTAGGACTGAGCCTTTCAAATCTTTTTCAACAATTTCATGAATCTCTATAGAACTTTTCATAGAAGTTCATCAAGATCGGCATCGTCTTCTAAATTCGGAAGATCGGCATCATCATCTAAAAGGTCGCCCAAATCGTCATCAATTTCTTTATCAACATCATCATTAAAATCTTGTTTTAATGAATCACTTCCACCACTAACAACCTTTAAGCGGGTCCATAGTGAAAATTCAGGAATATCACTTCTGTTTGCAAAACGTTTCGCATCACTAACTGTGCGGAATTTACCAAGAATAGGGTCACCTTCACCAGGGTCTGCGGGAAGCATAACATATCTTTCTTTATTAACGATATCACCAACAAGAAGTCGGACGGCATTTAGAACATCAGGATTAGATTCAGACATTTTTAACTCAAACATCCTATCTAGCGTCGTTTAAATAATTTTATGGTACACCAAATATAAACCAAAGGAGTTATTTACTCATTTCTTTCAATGATATTATGGAAGAACGTAAAGCTAAGATATTGAGAGGGGTAATCGAGTGCGTTAGTGAGTCTGAGCTTGAAATCCTCTTATCTTCCAAGGATAAACCAAAAGCATATGTTGGTTTTGAGCCGTCAGGTCTACTTCATGCTGGTTCTTTAGTTCCAATGCTCAAGGCACGAGATTTGGTAAATGCCGGTTTTCAAGTTACAATATTATTAGCGGATTGGCATGGATATATTAACGACAAGTTAGGCGGTGATTGGGATAACTTAAGAGCCGGTGTTGAATATCAAAAGCAGATGTTTTCGATATTTAGTCCAGGAGTCGAGTTTAAAACTGCAAGTGAATTAGTTACTGAAGATGGTTATTGGGAGATGGTTCTTCGAGTATCAAAATCGAGTAGCCTTAAAAGAATGCGCCGAGCACTTTCAATAATGGGCCGAAGTGAAGAAGATGGGGATCGAGATATGTCCAAATTTTTCTATCCTGCAATGCAAGCTACAGATATTTATGCCTTAGATGTCGATTTAGCACTAGGAGGTATGGATCAAAGGCATGCACATATGTTGGCACGAGATGCGGCTGAAAAGCTTAAACTATCAAAACCTATTGCTTTACACACTCCATTATTGGGCTCGTTATCTGGCCCAGGTAGAATGGATACTGATTCTAAAATGTCCAAATCCAATCCTTTCGGGGCCTTACTGATTCATGATACGAAAAAGGTTCTAACAAAGAAGTTGTCAAAAGCATACTGTCCTCCCGAACGAGAGGCTAATCCGGTTTTAGATATTTGGGAGCATTTGTTAGCCCCTAGTTTAGGTAAAATTGTTATCGAAAGACCGGAAAAGTTTGGTGGTAATCTTGAATTTGAATCTTATAATGACTTAGAAGCTTCATATGTTTCAGGTAGTTTGCACCCACTTGATCTGAAAAATGGAACTGCTTCTGCACTGTTTGAATTATTCCAGCCTTTGCAAGAGGCTTGTACTTCAAGACCGGAGCCTTACAATAAATTAATTTCATCACTCAGTTAATTTTGGAGGTTTTGAATTTCGGATTTCTTCTTTTGTAATATCTCCAGATAAGGGTATATTCAAAATCATATCTTGAATCCAGGTTTTTATTTTTTTTAGATTAATATGCCTATATTCAGAAGGGAAAGTTTGCAATAGTTCGGGTAATTGTCTCATTAATCGCTGGGCTGCTCTTATGTTTCCAGTTTGGAGATGCACTGCTAAAGCATCCGCTTGTGCAAGTGTTTGCACTATATCTTTTTCAGTTCGATCATCTAGTTCCATCCATAAATCTTCAAAAAGTTCGTGAGCTTCATGGTATTCATCATTATTATGCTCTTTTATGGCTTTATTCCATAATTCTTCTAAATCCATTAGTGCCAGCGATGATAGGCTGGATGGCCTTCTTTAACAGCTACAAAAAGCCCTCTACCGGTTGCACAGGTCTTGCCATTAGCTTTCAATTCTATTATTACTTCAGCACGGTCATTTTGAAGTGCTAAAATTCTGCTTTTAAGCGTTAAGGTATGGCCGAAGGGGGTAGGTCTCTTCAATTTAACTTCATATTGAGCCGTAACTGTACACAATGGAGCTTCTAGTTTGTTTTTATCCATTATTGCAATTGCTGCTGTCCAATTTCCATGACAATCCAGTAAGGTTCCAATTAGACCTCCATTGACTACGCCTGGAAATGCCTGATGTCTTTCTTTAGATTCAAATTCCATTTCAAGCCCCTCATCAACGCGATAAGACTTGATTTGTAATCCCTCTTTATTTGCAGGTCCACAACCAAAACATATAGAATTAGGTGCATACTCCTCTTGTACTGCTTTATTACTCATGAATTAAGTTCCTTAAGGTTTACATCAACTAAATTAATTGCATATTCTAACATATTCTCTCCAAATTCAAATTTAGCCCCTGCAGCTTCAAAAAGTTCGGGAAGTGTTGCATTTCCTCCTAAGCTAAGAGCATGTCTGTATTGCCTTACTGCTTTTTTTTGATTTTCTAGTGCATTACCCCACACTTGAAGTGCCCCTAACTGAGCCATTCCATATTCTACATAATAAAAGGGAACATGAAAAAGGTGGAGCTTGTTATGCCATCCTGTTGCAATTACATCTTTAAATTCGCTAGAATCTAGGTCATCATAAACTTGGAATCGATTCCATAATTCAGTCCATTTGGTATCACAATTATTTGGATTCATTGCTTCTTCTGGATTAGTGTATGCCCAGTGTTGAAATGCATCCACAATAGCCATGTAAGGTAAGAACATTATAGTTTTTTCAAGATGTTCTATTCTTGCTCTTTTAGCTTCATCTTCTTCATAGAATCCTCCAAACTTTTTAGTTAGATAGGGTGCCGATAATAGTTCCATAGACATTGAAGCTACTTCTGCAAACTCCATGCCGACATCTCTTTGAGCTGAATAAGGTAATTGATTTGATTCAAAGACATGGAATGCATGTCCACCTTCATGTAGCATAGTTTGAACATCGTTATGAGTTCCAACTGCATTCATGAAAATAAATGGAACTCTTCTATGGTAATATTCGGTGCAATAGCCACCTGGGGCTTTTCCTTTTCGATTGGCAAGATCTAGTAGTTTCTCATCTCTCATTATTTTGAAATGATTTCCAAGTTCTGAATCGACTGCGTTAAATATATTATGGCATTTATCCTCTAACTCGTTGGCATCTTCAAATGGTTTTAAGGGAGCTCTATTAAGAGTGTCAACACTCAAATCCCAAGGTTTGAGTATTTCTAAGCCAAGTTCATCCTTGCGTTTTTTTATTAACTTTTTTACAAAAGGCATAACTACCTTTTCAATTGCTGAGTGGAAATTCAAGCAGTCTTCGGGAGTATAATCAAATCGATTCAAATATTCCCATCTCCACGATCTATAATTATCATGGTCAGCGTTCTTCGCAATGTCCATTCTTACTTTCAATATCTTCTTCCACACTTCATTGATTTTTTCTCTATCATTGAGCCTTCTTTCAGCTGCTAATCTCCAAGCTTTTTCTCTTCTTTTCCGATCAGTTTCCAAAAGGACTGGCCCTAATTGTGTAATGGTTATTTCTTTATCTTCCCATTCAACAGTTTGCGCTCCAATAATCGCGTCATATTCTTTTGATAGCTTACTATCTTTTGTCATAAGGGGAAGGTTATCTTCACGAAATAATTCCACCTCACTTTTAATTGTTCTTAATGGAATCTTAAAATTATCCGGTACACATCCACTGTCTAGCAGTTTTTTTCTTAACATTTGATTTTTAGAGCTTGCGTTTTCACTCACATCCTCTAGAAATGTATTGAATCTGTTTTTGGCCTCTTTATCGGTAGTGTCTACAGTTGTAGCAACATATACCTCAGTCCCCACTTCTCCTATTAGTTCACTGAAATCTGACCAATATTTCATCCAAATATTAATATTGGTTTTATCTATATTCTGATTTAATAAATTGTCAAAATAAGGTTTGTAATCATTCCACTTCCAGCTCTGCATTTCTTTGCTTCCACTTGGTAGTTTTAAGGTCATTTAGAACTATAAGCGGTGGCTATATTTTAATCTCTTTAATACAAAAAACTTAAATTTATTTCAATTTTAATATTCTGAATAAGTTTGGTCCTACTTTTACTTCATCCCCTTCTTTAGCACCTTCTAGGGCTTTTCCGATAGGATTTGTTAACGGTATTTTTCCATTCTTTGGATCTACTTGGTCTGGATTAACAAGTTCAAAATGATGTTCAGTTTCTTTTGTTAGATTCTTAACTATAACGCTTGAACCAATAGTTGCTACTGGAGATTCAGAATTAGCAGTTACTACTGATGGTTCCTTTACTGCTTTACTAATACTTTCAATTCTAGCTTCTCTAATTTTTTCGGATAAATCTAAATTTTGGCTACTTAAGGTATCTGCTTCTTCTTTCATTTCTCTAGCACCTTCATGATTCTTTGGTGTTTCTATTCCCATAGCTTTTATTTTTCTTTCGGTATCTTCTTCATTTCCAATTGTGGTACCTTGTAAGAATTCCAAATCTTCTTTCAATTTTTCGTGTTCAGTTCTTTCAGTTTCTAGTGATCGCTCAGCTTGATTACGTTCATCCATTGATATATTTAATTCTGATTTAGCTTCGTCGAATTGTTTTTTTAAGCTTTCCATTACCTTACTAACTTGCTTTGATGCGTTTTCTAATGTATTGAGATCTTTCTGGGTTTTCTTTTTTCTATTTGTCTCTTCTTTTAATTCGTTTTTAATTCCAGTATTAGTGGTACTTTGTTCAGTAACTTGCTCTTGTAGTTCTTTTAATGAGTCAGTTAGACCTATAATCTCATTTTCTTTTGTTCGATGTTTTTCTGATTCTTCTTGTAATTCTACAATAGTTTCTCTTTCTAAGTCTAATTCACTTAATGTAATTGCTGCTTTTTCACGTGCTGTAGCTAAATCTTTTTTTGCTTTTTCCAAGTTTGCAGTAAGTGTTGTAAATTTGTCATTTATACGGGTTTTATTTTTTTCCATAAGTTTCACTTCTCTGTCTAGTTCTTTTCTTCTTTGTGCAGCTTCATTTCTTTCTACTTTTGCTGATTTTTCTCTTTCATTGGATTCTAAAGTATGTTGCTCATAATCCATTATTTCTTTTTCGAGATTGTTCTTTTCTTCAACTGTTTTATCATATGCCGCTTTTACCGAGTCATATGATTCGAGTGCATTAATTGTCTCCGGTTTTTCAATTTTCAATTTCTTTTCGGCTTCATTTGCTTTTTCTTCAGCATCTTCACTCATATTTCTCAAGGAACCAATTTCACGAGTCATTCTATCACTTAACCTCATGTCATTTTCGTGTTTTCCTCTTAAATCTTCGATTTCAGTTTCAAGATTTGTTTTTGCGGCTAAATCATCACCTAGTTCCTTTTCTGCCATTCTGGATCTTTTTTCAACTTCCGATGTGGCTATTCTGGCGGTTTTCATTTTGCTTTCTAATGAGTTGTTTAAAGTCTCTACACTTTGATTGAGTGCAGTTAAACGGTCCAATTCAACGTTCAAGTCATCAATTCCTTCATAATCAATACCTTCTGCTGCCGTTTTCACATCTTGTATTTTTCTCTCTGCATTTTTTAATTTTTCTTCGGTGTCTTCGAATTCCTGAAGAAGATCTTTACTCTTATCAATTTCACCATCTTGTATCTTCTGCTGTCTTTCTATTAAGTCTTGTTTTTTCAATATGTTTTGCCATTCTTCATCAATATTTCCAAGAATGTATAAAGTTCCACCTCCGGTTAACACACTACCTAAAAGAACAACAAAGAAACCAATGCCTGGGCTCCATGAGATTGGAGTTAATCTAGCACTTATCTTATCTGCGGTTCCTTTTTCAGCTTCAACAGTTTCTATACAAGATCCACTGCCCATGAAAGTAAGGGGAGTATTGACGATACACCCTAATTGGGCTTCTTGGTCCATTCCTGTATTTATTCCAGCTTCATCCTCTATTAACGCAGTTGGCCATGACGTGGCAAATGTGGATGTAGCTAATGCACCTAGTATCAATACTAGTATTGCCGAATATTTTAAATTAGTCAGAACTTTTCTTAAATTCTTTTTGTGTAAATGTTTGATAGAGTCATTTGCCATATATACAACCACAAGAGCCATTATCGCAGTACCATATGCTAAACGTTCTACATTTTTGGAAGCTTCAATTTTACTTATACACGAATCACAATCTAATCCCTCATATGTGGCTGTAGTTTTTGATTCTTCATTAGAAGCAAAGAAGACCTGTTCCGAGAGATAGTAGCTGTATTCAAAGCGATATTGTGAACCTGAGTTATTTCCAGTTACAGTATCCACATCTTGTCTTGTTCCACTGACTTCAAACCATTCGGCATATTCACCACTGCTGTGAATTGAAATTAGTACACATAAGAAAGTGACAATGGCGACCGCTTGTATCTGTTGTAATTGCTCTTTCATGTGGACTACTTTTTGTCCCGGCCTCTATTTAAAGTTTACTTTCCAGCGTTATTGGTTTTTGTATATTTGTGCTAACTTTGGCATCAGTTAACATTTTAACACCGTGATTCAGTTGCCATCAATGAAGGTTTGTCCAGTCTGTCAATATGAGGAAACGGATGAAGATGAAATTTCATGTGCTATTTGTGGTTCAGACCTTGAATCGGAAGGTAGTGTGGTTGAAGAGACTACTACCGAAATGACCACTACGATTGAAGAAAAAGCTAAGCCTGAAAGTAGTGTAATAGAGTCTAGTTTACCAGATTCCATGTCTGATGAAGAGAAAGCTATTGAAGACGCATTATCAGCTTCAGAGATTCCCTCTTTAGAGAAATCAAATAGTTTAACTTCTTTTTCTGAGATTTGGTTGACTGTCCAAAAATCAAGTGGGGCCTTATTTGGAAAGTTAGATGGTTTTTTCAAGACAAATTCTAAAATAAATTATAAGGCACCTTTGATAGCTTTGGTTATTTCAATTCTTTTATTTTTTACAGTTATAGGTTTAGCAGTAACCACAGTTCCTTTACCTGATGAAGAATCTTCAGATGGTCTGCTTCCAGTTAGTCCTTATCGTAAAAATGGAGTAGACATAGGGAGGGGAGTTTCGGATCCCTTTACTGGAGAACCTTTCAATTGTGAAATATGGGATGGTCTAAGATATGCGGATTTTAGAGTAGAAGATGCAGAAGATCCTCTAATCACTTATGCAGTTACTGATACAAATCAAAGTGGGACCGTAGATAGTAGTGAAAGGTATGGTTGTTTTGTGGATGTGAGTTGGATGAGCGGTATTTCGTTTGTATTTTTCAATATAATTCTATTTATTTGTGCTTTATATTTATATATTTCAATCTCTAATAAGTCTATACTTCAGCCAATAATTGGTTTTGCTCTTGGTGAAGTTATTTTATTTATTGTTTATGGTGGTATTCTTAATAACCTAATTGAACCTATAATTTTGACTGTTGGATTAGTTTGTACGATTTGTTTAATAGTTTCAGTGGGTGTATTGCTTGGCCGTGTGGTAAGAAAGCGAACATTAGATGACCCTCCTAGTTTAACTTTTTACTTATTTATGATTGCAGTCGCTTTGTTACTTTCTTCAGTATTTTTCAATTATGCGCAAGGTCCTTACTTGATTTGTACTGATGAGTACGGAACTTCACCAAGAACCGAGATTATCGGAGGTAATGTAACTTTTTTGGAATCTGAATTAGAAGAAATGCGGAATAATATAGATTTCGAAGAACAAACCGTATGTCAAAGAGTAGGATACAGAGCTATGCTTGTGAAGCCATTCTATCTTGAGGGAGGTGGGTCGGATAGCATGCTTCTTCTTATGGCTTCAACATTTATTTTTATTGGTGCAGGTAATTGGTTAATATCAAGTACTAAAATCAGAGATATCGAGGAAGCCAAATATTTTTCAATGATAATTTCGGGTCTTGTTTTACAATTCTTAATTTTAGCTTATAATTTAGTTACAAATGGAGAGGATGGCCTTGTTATGGATACAAATGATACTATGCTAACAATCATGGCCGTTGGTGTAGCTTCAGTGGGTCTTTTCTCATTTTATAGAAAACGTAAGGGTGATGGTAGTTCAATGGGTGTTGCATATTTTGGAATTTTTACAGCAGGAATTTTTGCATTATTTGGAACATTCCTATCGCCAATTTTAATAGGTGGAAATGATGTTGAAATACCACAGGATAGTCAAGGGCGTCTCTATCTTTTACTTACTACTTTGGTTACGGCTATAGGATTCTGGTTAAGTTATAAATTTGGTTCACGTAAGTTACAAGAATTTTCTATTGCAAGCGATATGGCTATGCCTAATCGTGAGGATCCTTTTGCACCAACCATACCAGGTCAGCAAACGGCTATGCCAGAATGGACTGTTGATTCAGCTATGGAATTCCTTATGGCGGAATATGGGGATGAGTTCCAGATTGAATTAAAACATACAACTGAACACACTCCAGATATGGGTCTTGTTGAAAAGACAATGATGGATACTGTAGATCAGTCAGTTACGATTCGACAGGGAATTGAAGTTGATTATAATGTTAAATTTGAAGAAATAGCTGAAGCATATTCAACTACAACTGATACTGTTGATGAGGTAATTACTCATTTAACATCAGGTAAGAATATTATGCTATTTGGTGAACCTGGAACTGGTAAAACAGCTTTAGCTAACATATTATTGACAAAACTTTGTGGTGAAATAGATCAACCTAACGGTAGCAAGGCCCCTAACTACACTATAGTTACAGCGAATGCAGAATGGTCTAATTTCGATGTTATTGGGGGTATTTCACCAGATGATTCTGGCGGTTATTACTTCAAAGATGGATATGTGTCCGAAGCTGCTAAATTATGTGAGAAATCAATAGTTGAAACTGGAAGACCACATTATCTTGTAATTGATGAGTTTAATCGAGCAAATATTGATGAGGCTTTCGGTAAATTATTTACAGTTTTTGAGTATAGAGATAAACAGCCATTACTAACGCATAAGGAAACACGTGGACCTCCATTCATGATGCCTCCTGAGTTTAGAATAATCGGAACAATGAATACTCAAGATAAGAATACTCTTTTCAATGTCGGATTTGCGTTAATGCGTCGTTTTGCATTTGTTGAGATCGGTTTGCCAGATCCTAGTGATGAGTACAACCGAATGCCAGTATTCGTATATTTCAAATTGAAGAAATTAGGTTTAGTTCCAGATAGACCAGAGGGCGATGATCTCTGGAAGTTTGGAGAAAAATGTAAACATTTTGCTAGTCGCAAGTTTGACTTTTATGATGATGATAACAATATGTATGCTTGTCACGAAAAGTTAGTTAAATTTCTGGCCCCTGATGAGACTCCAAAACGTGGTGATGAGGTTGCAGTAGGTGTTCGAACTTTCCGTAAAATTGGACCTGCACTATTGATTGATTCTATGGTTACTATTTTCAATTCTATTCAGAAATACGGTCCAGATATAGCCCTTGACAAGGTTATTAAAGCAGGTATTATGCCTTCATTAGAAGGTTTAGAGCGAAGTGAAATACGTTGTTTATTTTTAAAGGCGAAAGAAGTTTTAGGCCCAAATTCATTAGTTACTGAAACTTTTGATAAAATGGCTAATTCGGATAGTTTAAGTTTGTTCTGAGGATAGATGATTAGTTATACTTTAAGAAATTAAAGTGTTATTAAGTAGAATTCCCCACAGTTATATTAATTATGGAATTTAAGAGATATAGTGTAATGTGGATTGAAACGTTCACCTTTTTTGTTGTTGATATGGTTCCTTACTCGGAATAATCACTTGGTTAACTTCTGATTCGTATTTTTACAATCACCCTAATAGATTAATCAATAGTTTTGATGTATCTATGTTCTCAATAGGTTGGTATACTGTAATCATATCTTTTTTAATTATTACTAAAGAAGAAAAGATAGTTCACAAGATAAACAACAAATGAATACCTCTACAGTTATTTTGCTTTACTTTCTAAGTATTATAGTATCATTAACTGGGATATTTTTGTATTTATTTTTGGCTTTGAAAAATAAGGAGAATTACAGGTCTGTGGATAGGAATTGCCTAATATTTTCAATATTTAATCTTATTATTGGTGTATGATACTACTGGCTTACTTGTGAGTCAATGTTATGAATTATAGGGTCTAGTCTTCACCTCAAATCATAAGTTTGACAGATTATTTCGTATTTTAAAATTAGTTACTAAATTAATTTATTTTCTAATGCGCGTGCATATCATTGCCACAGCACATTGGAGATTTAATTTTCCCACAACCGCCAGGACATTTTGAAACATCTACAGTAGATCCATCATCCTTAGTGAGTGTATCATGAACTAATTCTTTACCACATGATCCACAATTCATTGCTGCAACTGACATGTCACAATTATGACAAACGTATTTTCCCATATATATTCAGTAAGATGGTTACTTATAAAATAGTTATATCATTTTTTTTGCGATTAAACTGTCTAAGTATCTTTTTTTTAATTTAAATCCATTTCTTTTAGCTAATTTTGTAATTGCTTTATCAAAACTACTTCCATATTGAGCACCTTTCTTCTTACGAGCTGAAGCTTCTTTTGGTACTCCAATATCTTCAGCAATTTCTCTCAAAATTTTTTTGTTTGTAACCGAGTCTATTTTTTTATCAGTAGATAGACTCATTGCTAAAATTATGAGTTCATCATCGATATATGGGCTAATAATTTCTTTTGTAACACTTTTGAATATTAATTTATCTCTTAAAATTACGAGATTATTTAGACGCTTCAAACCTTCCCAGCTCTCTTCTTCAAGTCCTTTGATATCCATACCTCTCCACGTCCCTCCTTCACTGACTGATTTTCCGTGTCTTTGATAACCAGCAAATAATTCTTCGGCTCCTATTCCACTATAAAATATTTTTTCATCCCCTAAACAGATTGCCGCAAGTAAAACGGTGGATACAGATACTTTGACCATATATTCTATATAATTATCATCATGAATTATTGGGCGTGGTAAGATATCTATAACTTTCATTAACAATTGTTCAATTTCGTCAAGTTCAAATTCTTTGGAAACTAGTTCTAAATCTAATAAAATTGCGATTTCTTTAGCTACTTTAAGATCTTCAGAACCTTCAATTCCAACACAAAAACATCTAAAAGAAGCATTATCATCCTTACATATTTTAGCAATGATTGATGAATCCACACCTCCAGATAGAAGAATACCAAAGGGTTCTTTAGGTAAGTCATTTATTATTGACTTTTTTAGAGCTCTAGCAATATTCTGTTTTGTTCCAACAACATCTTTAACACGTTGAAGAGATTCTATATGTTTAATCCAGGTTGAATCAGAAGGTGTATCTTTAATATCTAGTTTAGGCATATTATTATGCCAAATCTTTAACCATATAATATTCTTTTTGACTGTATCCTAATTTTTCATAATATATTCTTGTTCCAGGTCCGTGTGTAACTCTAATTTTAGAATAAGCTTTCGATTTCTCTTCAGCTATTTTCATTAGCTTACTGCCTAGCCCCATGTGTTGTACCCCAGTACTTGTTTTTCCAATATCTGCTGCCTGTCCCGTAACTTTTAGTTCTCTAACTGTTGCGTTATTATCATCTAGTCTTAGTCTCAAATATGCTAAAAGTTTTGAACCAGATTCGTAAGAGATAAAATATTCAGTACCTCCACTGGATTTGTATTCGATTTCTTTAAGCTCAGCAGTTTTAGGGTCGATTTGAGCTCTCCACAGTTCTCTACAATTAATACATCTACATTTTTTTCCACGAGCTTTCAATTCTCTTCTGGCATATTGACGTAAATTAGAGTTCATTACTCCTGCTATAATTTGTGGTTTGGGAATATCTCGTTGAATCCTCTGAATTCTAACATATGGTGGGACCAATTCTTTTAGGCTAGCTATTAAATTTGCAGCAATTTCGGTATCATACGGTACAAAATCTCCAGGGTTCCGAGCTAGGGGTGAGCCTTTGACAAGTAGAGTAGGGTATAATTTCAGCATATCTGGTTGGAAATCTTCTTCTTCAAATAATCGTTTGAAATCTCTAAGATCCGTTTCCGGAGTCATTCCAGGTAGTCCTGGCATCATGTGATAAACTACTTTGAATCCAGTTTCCTTCAACAATTTAGTAGCTTTAATGACATCATCAACAGTTTGTTGGCGATTTAATTTATCGTGTACTCCATCATCTAGACATTGCACTCCAATTTCGACTCTTGTAGCTCCTTGTTTCCGCATTTGAAAGACAGTCCATGGAGTACATTCCGTTGGTCTAGTCTCCATAGTTAAAGCTACACATTTGTGTTTTGCACCTGCATTTTCTTCTAATGCTTCTTCCAATGGTAATTCTTTTCCATTCAGAGTAGCAAAAGCTCCCCTGAGAAATTCATCTTGATAGTCTGGAGTTCTTGCAGTGAATGTTCCACCCATTATAATTATTTCAACTTTCTCAGTAGGATGTCCATTTCGGACGTACTGTTCTAGCCTTGATTTAACTTGAGATCTAGAATTGTAATTATGTCGTTTACCTCTTCGGGCCGCAGGTTCATGTCCAGTATATGATTGTGGACTTTCATTTGTAGGTCCACCGGGGCAATAGGTACAGGTTCCATGAGGGCAAGGGGCCGGTGAAGTCATAATTGCTACAGGTGTTACTCCTGCACTCGTTCGCATTGGCTTTACACGCAGTAATTTAGCTAATTCAGGTTCTTTCTTTGCATCTATTTTTGCAAGGAGTTGGTTATTAGGAGGAATACCCGCGAATTTATTTTCTCGGGCCACTTCTAATTTAATCAGTTGAATTTCTTGTCTAGTTTTCGGTTCTTTTTCCAAAAGGCGATTTACAACTAGTTGGGCTTCTTCCATAATCAGTATAACTCCTTCTCAGCTTTAGTTAAAACGTTTGGGTTCATTTCATTTACCAGTACATCGTCTTCAATACGTATACCGCCTTTATCTGGAATATAGATTCCAGGTTCAATAGTGACTGCCATTGAATCTTTTATGATTGTTTTAGATTTATAGGTCAATGATGGGAATTCATGTATTTCGAGTCCAAAACCATGTCCTGTACCGTGTACAAAGTTTTTACCATATCCTTTCTTCTGTATATATTTTCTTCCAGCATTATCTACTTTATGGCTAGTATTTCCTACTGTAAGTTCATTGGTAGAAAGTTTATTTGCTTCTAAAACGATGTTGTATATTTCAGCCCATTTTTTTGAAGGTTCACCGCCGACAAAATAAGTCCTAGTAATATCTGAACAATAACCATCCCAAAATACACCAAAGTCGCAGATTACGGGATCTCCGGTTTTTAATTTACGATTTGTATTAGAATGATGTGAATGGGCTGAATTTGGTCCTGAAGCAATTATAGTGGTAAATGAATTTTCCTGAATACCTTTTCGTCCCATAAAATAATCAATTTCGACTTTGACTTCTTTTTCAGTTAAATTTTTTCCTGATTCTACTAGATTTTTAGCGAAATTCTGGCCTGCATCTGATTGTTTGATGGCTTTCTTTATTCTTTCCAATTCGTCATTCGTTTTTACGCCTCTCATCTTATTTACAAAATCACTTGTAGTAGATTTTACACTTCTTCCCAATCTTATTTTATTATCTGCATATATTTTTTCGATATTATTTTCTTTAAGTGTATTCTTTAAAACTTCGATTGATGTTTTTCCATCAGATTCAATATCCGGATAGTGAGTCCATGATTTGATTTCATCTATCGCAGATTCTTTTCGGCAACGATGTTCTTCTAGTGAAGAGGTGATCGCAATTGGTTCTCCTTTTTTTGGTATAATAACATAATTCATTGTAGAACCAGGAGGGCAACCTGGTGGGGCTTCCGAATTTCCCAGATACCTTGTGTTTCCTGGTAATGATGCTACAAAAGCATCTCTATCATTTAAATTCGAGCTGATTTGCTCCCATCTTCGATTATAATTAATTTTCATTATTCTCCATCAATGACATGGCCATAGCATATCCTGGTAACATATTTCCTAAAAAGAGTAGACTGGCTATAATATAATGTTCTTCAGAAATAAATGAAATTATACAAAATATAACTATAATGTACATTAGGTATATGTAAATCCTAGTTATTTTCATAATTTCCCTCCTAGTATGTTTTGAGGAAGGTCTGGACTAAAATCCATTAGCGATAAAACAGTTAAGACAAGTATTGGAATAATTTGCATTGCTAAATCATCATCAAACCATTTAATTTTCGGTCTTTCAGATGCTACAGCAACCATACTTCCTATAATTGAGTAGAATAACACTCCAATAATTAATTGATAAATTAAAAAACTGGACAAGAGTCCTAATCCAATCCCCCATTTATCTCCAAATCTTTGATTTGCCTCACCAATTAGTGGATCTGTGTAGGCTGCCATAATTATAGTCGCAATAGCTAAACTTTGGGGGACAAAGCCTAATTCGTATAGTTCCAAGATCAAGCAGGTACCTGTAGCAAACCAAACAAATCCAGCTATTCGATTGCTCTCATAATCTCGCATCCCAATGACTTTTAAATCTTTATTTAAACGCAAATATTCGACAGTAATTATAAGAATCCAAAAAAGCAGTATGTAGTATTCTCTTTTAATTTCTAGAATATATTCTGGGAAAAGAAAATAAATTACAAAGCATGCAGCAACAGTATGGTTAAAACGTCGGTATACTTGTTCATTAATCATGCGAATTCTTTACGGATTGAAAATGGCTTAGATATGAATATCTATGTTTAAAAACTGTGCCATTTCTTTGTAACGACTTCTTATGGTTACTTCGGTTAGGTCTGCAGCTCTTGCAACATCTTTCTGTTTTCTTCTTTCATTATTAACAATGGATGCAATGTAAACTGCGGCAGCCGCTAATGAGATAGGTACAGAATTTGTTAGAGGGACATCTTGAGCAGCTCGTAGCAAATCTCTAGCTGCGCCCTCAACCTTTGGAGATAATTCTAATTTGGAACAAATCCTAGGTAAGTAGTCTTCAGGAAGTGGTGGCATAGAGTGCATTTTCAGTGCTTTTACCATAACTTGGTATGTTCTAGAAATTTCTTTTCTTGAATATCTACTATGTCTACTAATCTCAGTCAAGGTTCTTGGAACTCCTTCTTGTCTACAGGCAGCATATAATGCAGCACAGGCGACCATTTCAATTGCTCTACCACTAAGTGATTGTTCTTGGATGGCTCTTCTGTAAATGAAAGCAGCAGTTTCCTGAATTCTCCTTGGTAATTTTAAGTTAGTCGCAACAGCTTGCATCTCTCTCATGGCAACAGCCATATTTCTCTCAGCAGATTTTGAAGCTCTAGCTCTTCTTTGCCATTTTCTCATTCTGAAAAGCATAGATTGATTTCGATTAGATATTGATCTTCCGTAATAATCTCTGTTGGTTGGTGAAATTTCAGTTGATAATCCTTTGTCAGGAAGGGTAGTTGACATAGGAGGTCCAGCTCTTGCAAGAGCGTTTTCTTGCTGCATATCGAATGCTCTCCATTCAGGTCCCGTATCAACAATATTTTCTTCTAAAACAAGTCCGCAGTCTGCGCATACAATTTCAGCATGATCATAATCTCTTTTAAGGTGAGTACTTTTACAATCAGGACATGCTGTAACTTCATCAACTTTTTCATCTTCGTTTTCAGATTTCATGTTTTCACTATTTAACTGGGTTTCGTGTGGATTGAGGCCACTATTAAAAGTTTGTGGTACCCACTCGTCGACAACTATCTAGTTTGGAGTTGTTTTTCCATTACTATTCCGTCGCAACCATCTTGATAATAACAAGGTAAAACGTCTACACTAGAAAATCCTAATTTCCGATAAAAGCTTATAGCTTTTGAATCCTTTCTAACTTCTAGTGTGACATTTTTTACGCCGAATATGCTACTCTCTTTAATCATAAGATCAATGAGTTGCTTTCCCAGTCCTTTTCCTTGGTAATTTTCTTGAAGAACTAAAATAAGAATTCTCAATTTTTTATTTGGTAAAATAGCTCCACAACAGACTCCAACTATAGTTTCTTTATTTTTTATGATTAAAAAACCTTCAGGCCATCTTTGTCTTATGTTTAAAAAAACTTTTTTTTCATAGTTTTCTTCAAGATTAGAATCTAAAAACATCATAAGATTATCCAGATCCTCAGTTCCAAATCGGCTTATTTTCATAGTTCTTCTAATTTAAGATTTCCACTCAATTCACAGTTTGAAACATAAGTATTTTCCAAATAGTTTGCCTTAGCAGTTCCCTGGCTGGAAAATAAATAGTAGTATGAGTATAGATTATCACCATCTCCATCATCGACCCAGTCTGAGATTCGATATGCTGGCATCCACATAAAATATGAATTTGCGATGTCTATATTTACAGTAGTAATTGTTCCATCATTTAGGGGTACTATTGCATTAATCCAAGCGTGACCTCCCCAATCTTTCAAGTCGCATTTACCACTTTGACTATCTACGAATGCAGGTATTTTACCTAATTCCAGCCATGTAGGAATTCCCGCAGCTCTAGCAATTGAAGCGAATAAGATTGAAAAATCATCACAATCGCCATAGCCCTGCTCTATACTTTCAGGACAACTCTTAGGTATCGAAGATTTTTCATAAGTATATCCATTCATAATATAATCAAATATATTTTGGAGAATTAGAATAACATTATCATTGGTCCCATTCACCATTTGAGATGCTAATTCCTCAATTATAGGTAGGCTAGGTTCTATTAGCCATTCATCTTCTAAGTATATTTCATATCCTTCAGGAATGTCTTCTAATGTTCCTGAGTTTTCAGGGGCCAAATTCGGTCTTAATGTATTGACGGTTACTTTGTATTCTACTTCTATGTAATGTCTTTCATTGCCCTCTATATTCCCATTCCATTCCATCCTCCCCGCTTCATTCTCAATATAATCCGGATATGTCGAAACACTATGAATCTCTTGCCAAGGGTTTGAGTCCTGTTGTGGCCATGAAGGTCTATCCCCTGGTTTACTCAATATTAGTTTATAATCTGCAAATCCACTTTCTCCAGGTAGAAGTATAGTAAAATTACGAATCAAAGTTAGTTCAAGAGTCTTAGGTATGTTGTAATATGGAGTATTAATCTCATCCCAATATTCTTTTCCATCCCTAATTAAAGTCTGGGTTTGAGGTGCCATTACAAGCCCTATCACTAAAAGTAAAGCTATGGTTTTTCGCGGAATATAACGCCCCCAGTTCCGTGGCGGTGTGTAAACTATATTTTCATTTTTTGTTTTTTGTGGTAATGCTTTGAAATGTTTTTCTTCATTGATTACTTCACGGCCTGAAATTGGTGAAGAACAATTTTTGCATTTGTTATCCTCTTGAGCAATGACGAATCCACAAAAATCACAAAGTTGCATTGTATGAGTAATAAGAATATAGATTAATAAAATTATACCGTATCGCTTCTTCGCGATCGTATTTCAGTTATAATGATAATGACCAGACCTATGGCTAAAACATATGCACTAGTTTCTCTATTGATTCCTTCAGCAATTTCCACAACCATTATAGTTAGAATACATGTAAGAATAACTGCCCATTTGGAGATTTGAATGGCATTACTATCTTCAGCATCAAAGTAACGAATTAAACCTGCGGCAGATTGGAAACCTTGCCCTTTTTTTTCTTTTGCCATACATTTTCGACCTCCCTGTCGTATATAAAACAATCAGTCTCGATGCTGAGTTAATTTTAGGCATTAGACTATGGCTTGTCATCAATTACCCTAAAGCTTACGTAACTTATAATGTAACTGTGAATTATTCAGGGCGACGGCGGCGACCATGGTCAGTTCCCGGCGGCGGGTTCTTCGCCGGCGGGGGCCAGCTTCTGGAAGTCGGTGCCGGCAGGCTGCTGGAAAACCT